>ERZ1034998.501-NODE-501-length-25377-cov-5.584867_pt1 | contig 25377 bp, 24 predicted proteins | sample MGYA00520621_ERZ1034998 | MGnify/ENA primary metagenome ERZ1034998 (study PRJEB33766, sample SAMN09781748) | gut metagenome | biome: gut microbiome | host: Homo sapiens | place: Madagascar | study: EMG produced TPA metagenomics assembly of the PRJNA485056 data set...
AAGACGCCGCCCTCTCACGGCGGAAACACGGGTTCGATTCCCGTACGGACTGCTTAAAGGTTACAGCATGGTGCTGTAACCTTTTTTCGATATAGAAAAGTCTACGGAGGTGCCCAATGAAAAAAGGATTATACTGCCTGCTGGCGCTGCTGACAGTATCGGTAGCTGCCGGATGTTCTGTAAATCAGCCGGATGATACGGATAATGCACCGACAGAGAACGCATCCGAGTCCCTCTCACGCTATGATGAAGTCTTAAGTGAGGCAGAGGCTTCTGCCGATGGCTGGAGCGATTCCTGTGCGTTGGGCGAGGATAACTGGCTCATCTATTATGCAAAGGACGGCGAGACACTTCGCATCGTACAGACAAAGGGAACCGATGTCGTGGAAGAACATGCACTTGCATTCCGGGAATACTGTGATGTCAACTGCGCGTTCATCAGTATGGTCGATGCGGATACCGGCTATATTCTGTGTTGTAGCAGTCCCGGTCTCTCGCAGATGTCAAAATACCTCTTTAAGACGACCGATGGATGGAATAGCTACGAGCTTGCAGCCAAGCCGGATATCCACAACTATCCTACAGATATGGCTTTTTCCGATGAAAGCACTGGGATCATAACCACAGATTATCATGGTTACGACCAGTATGCCTATCAGACGGTAGACGGTGGAAATAGCTGGAACGGTCTTACGGTGGATGATTTTAGCGATGAAGCGATCTCCTATGTCGAGGGAGATCTCATTGAGTGGGAAAACGGGCAATGGACGCTCACCGTCTCCAAGATACTGCCTGACGGCAGAGAGTCTTCGGTGTACCGGTCAAAGAATGGAACGGACTGGAGCTTAGACTCCACGAATAAATAGAGATATTTAAAGAAAACGCCAAGTCTTTCGACTTGGCGTTTTGTTAGTTCAACGTATTATCTTGTTCTTAGCACTCCGGCTCGATCAGACCAAAGGTGTTGCCCTTTCTCTTGTATACCACATTGACCTCGTCGGTCTCTGCATTGCGGAATACGAAGAAATCATGTCCGGACAATTCCATCTGGATGCATGCATCCTCCGGGTACATCGGCTTCATGCCAAACTTCTTGGTACGGACGATCTTGATCGCCTCATCGGTATCATCCTCAGCCTCGATAAATTCCGGCTGGAAGTATGCCTCCGGAGACTGCTTCTTAGCAACCAGCTTCGTGCGGTACTTTCTAAGCTGTCTCTCGATGATCTCCTCAACCAGATCGATAGATACATACATATCATTGCTGACCTGCTCGGAACGAATGATGTGTCCCTTGACAGGAATGGTTACTTCAATCTTTTGACGTTCCTTCTCTACGCTAAGTGTAACATAGACATCTGTGTCGGGAGTAAAGTATTTCTCCAGCTTGGAAAGCTTCTCCTCAACAGCTCCCTTGAGTCCATCGGTAAGTTCAATGTTTCTTCCAGTAATTGTAATTCTCATGATGTCCACAACCCCTTTACTATAAATTCAAGCGTCTCACATGATGTAATGATATGTAAGTTGCTTATGAGGAGATTATATCACAACTGCACAAAAAAGCAATCTGTTTTTGCTCAATTTTATATATTTTTTAAAATTGTCAAACTATTTTTTGAATTATCCTTACTGTTGCAGGGCTTCCAACTGGGAGGACAGTTCTTCCCAGGTCTCCATATCCTGCGCGATCTCCTCCTCCATCGCATCGATCTCCTTCTGGATCTCGGTCAGCTTGGAATAGCTGGACTGGTATTCCGGGCGCAGAAGCTCTGCCTTCAGTTCGTCCAGGCGGCTTTCCTTCTCCGCCAGCTCCTCCTCTGCGCGCTGCACCTTTTTCTCCAGCTTGGAGCGCTCCTTGCCCGGATTGTAATACCCCTTTGCAGGCGCTTCCACGCTGTTTGCAGCAGCCGCCTTATCGGCTTTTCCACCAGCAGCACCGTTCTGGCTAATCGCACCGCCCAGCACCGGATTACTCTTATAGCCGTTTAAGGACTCTGCCATCTCACGGTCGAGCTTTTCCTGATACTCCGCGTAGCCGAACTGGTACATGTTCGTCGTGCCATCCTCGAACACCAGCAGCTTATCCGCAACCTTCTTCACAAAATATCGGTCGTGGGAGACAAAGATCAATGTTCCCTTAAAATCCTTCAGCATGGATTCCAACGTCTCTTTTCCGACAATATCCATGTGGTTGGTCGGCTCATCGAGGATCAGGACGTTCGGGCGTCTCTTTAAGATTTTACAGAGTGCCAGACGCACCTTCTCCCCACCGGAGAGCATATCAATATTCTTAAACACATCCTCGCCGCTGAACAGGAAAGCGCCGAGCGCATTGCGCACCTCCGTCTCCGTCAGGTTCGGAAATTCGTCCCAATAGTCCGCAAGAACTGTCTTGCTGCTCGAATACATCGCCATCTGCTGATCAAAATATCCGATGCGGACATTCGTTCCGTAGTGATACTCCCCTCCCAGAGGTGGTATCCGGTCAACGATTGTCTTTAGGAACGTGGACTTTCCAAGTCCGTTACCGCCGAGGATTCCAAGCTTCTCACCCTTCTTTAGGTCGAGGGAAACGGTCGAGAGTACATGGTCATATCCGATCGCAAGATTGCTTACGGTAAGCACATCATTGCCAGTCTCAACCTCCGGCTGAAAATTGGCGTGGAACGTCTTGTTATCATACTTATCCGGAGCCTCGATGATTACCATGTGCTCGATTGCTTTCTGCTTGGATCTTGCCATGGAAACCTTAGTCGGCTTGTTCTTGAAGCGGTCTACCATGCGCTGCAGGCGTTCGATCTCCTTCTGCTGCGCAATGTGATCCTTCATCTGCTTCTCGTAATTTTCCTTTTTGCGCGCCACAAAAGCGGTGTAGTTGCCCGGATAGCGCTTTGCGGTTCCGTATTCGATCTCATAGACCACGTCAACCACATTGTCGAGGAACATACGGTCATGGGATACGACAACGACAGCCTTCGGGTATGATTTCAAATATCCTTCAAGCCATTCGATGGTCGTGACATCCAGATGGTTGGTCGGCTCGTCCAAAAGCAGGATATCCGGCTTGGAGAGGAGCAGCTTGATGAATGCGATCTTGGTCTGCTGTCCACCGGAAAAGTCGCGGAGCGGCTTCTTTCTCTCCTCCTCGGAGAAACCGAACTTGCGGATCAGTACCTCGTACTCCTTCTCAAAGTAATATCCACCGTCCTCCTTGAATGCCTCCTCCATCGCGGTGTAGCGCTGTACCTTTTCATCGGAATAATCGTGTTCAAGCTCCGCTGCGGCGCGCTCAAGCTCCTCCTTGCGGCGGATCATCGGAGCAAATACCTTGCGGATCTCTTCCTCAAGGGTGATATCCGGATCTTCAAATGCGATCTGCTTTAAATACCCGATCTCCGGGTTGCCAGCCTTGGCAATGGAGGATTCCTCCCCATCCCACTTTTCCAGCTCCACTTCCCCGGAAATCAGTTTGAGCAGCGTCGTCTTTCCGCAGCCGTTGCGTCCGACAACTGCGATCTTCTCATTGTTTCTTATCTCAAAGTAAATGTCATGCAATATAACATCATCGGCAAATGCGACAGCGCCATTGCTGATCTGGTATAACATAAATAAACCTCTTGTCTTTCTATCGATATCGCCTCCCGCGGGCAGTTATACTATATCTCATCCGCACCGAGAAGATAATTGATATATTGTTGTGCCGTCCGTCCAGAGATTCCGCCGTGGCTTAGCTCCCACCGGTTGGCTCCGGCACAAAGCTCCTCATCAGACATGGTAATGCCCGCGCGGTGTGCCAGATTGGTCACAATCGCAAAGTATTCCTTCTGTGTCGGCTTAGAGTAGCTGATCGTCACACCAAAACGGTTAACCAAGGAAAGCTTCTCCTCGATCGTGTCGGAATGATGCTTGTCGTTGGTGTTATCCTGATCGTTGCGGTCATTCCAGCTTTCCTTGATCAGGTGTCTGCGATTTGACGTTGCATAGATCAGAATATTGTCCGGGCGCGTCTCAACGCCGCCCTCGATAACTGCCTTTAGGAATTTGTACTCGATCTCATGCTCCTCGAAGGAGAGATCATCCATATAGATAATGAACCGGTAATTGCGGTTCTTAATCTCTGCGATAATGGAGGACAGATGCTTGAACTGGTGCTTGTAGATCTCGATCATGCGCAGTCCGTCATCGTAATACTGGTTGACGATTGCCTTGATGCTGGTTGACTTTCCGGTTCCGCTGTCTCCGAACAAAAGCACGTTGTTCGCCTTTTTGCCCTGTACAAACGCCTCCGTATTCTCGATCAGCTTCTGCTTCTGAATCTCGTATCCGATCAGATCGTCTAACTGCACGGCATCCATATTATTGATCGCACGGAAGCGGATTCCTCCGTCTGCCCCCTCATCGATGCGGAATGCCTTGTTCAGACCGAACATGCCGACACCATAAGCCTTGTAAAATCCGGTTACCGCCTGAAAGAACTCCTTCTCGTCCTTCGCCGCCTCAAGCTGTCTGCTGAGTGCGCGCACCTTCTCGCTGACGTTCTTATTGTACATCAGCTCCTTCTTGTGGATCGCATGATAATCGGACAGTCTGCTGAAGCAGTTGATCCCAAGATCATGCTCGATCGGTGCAAAATCGTAATCAAACAGTGCCTTTATGATCCTGAAGTCATTCTCCACAAGCTCATTTACCGTTCCGTCGCTTGCTCCTACCTTCTCACAGGTCAGTGAGAACGGATTCTCGCTCATCATAAGGAAAAAGGTAAGGTAATTGTGCCACAGATTGTCATCAAAGCCGTAATCCGTTGCCACCTTTAACAGATGCTTTACCTGTGTATTGATGTCGCGCACCAGCTCCGTGCGGTTGTAGGTGCCACTTTCGTATTTTCCAAACAGTTCTCCGAGCTGATATAGGATGCTGTCCTTCTCCAGATCTCCGTACATCAAAAGTTGTGCTACTTCCTGATACATATCTTATTTTAAGCAGCAGGCAAAGCATTGTTGTCTGCTGCATTCTCCTTTCTCTTTTCGGCGCGCCGGATCGGTCTCATCCGTCCGGTGCGCGGTGTGGGCCTTATAGTTTTTTCTACCGCTGGTTTGCAGCCAGATCCTTCAAGCCCTGTACAAGTTCTATGTCGGATCTTTGTACCCGCATGTTCGCGGTTGTCGGGGTTCCGTCCGGCTTTGTGACGGTGATCTCGATCACGCTGCCCTCCTCAACGCCCTGCGTCAGAATACTCTGAAAAAATGCCGCAAACTTTGGATGTGTCTTTTCAAACTGATTCTTTGCTCCCATCAGTTTCATGATTGCTGCCGGATTTACCATGTCAATTCTCCTTCGTGTCCTTCTTATTCATGCTGGTCTGCCGGATGGGCGGATCAGCCGTGCGATCTCTAACGCCGTATCCGAGATCAATGGATCAGCCTCCCTCAGGCAGTCATCCGCTGCAATGTGGTTGATCCTTGTAAATAATTGCATCAGTTTTTTAAAATCGTGTTCCTTCTGCAGGATATTTGTCTCTCCGCGCCGCTTCTCCTCGTCCGCCGTCGCGATCACCTGCATTGCCAGCCGCAGCTCCCCGGTTATGTCCGATGCCTCCATCAGTACATCCGGCCGCTCGGCGTGCTTCCTCATAAAATAATCCTTCGCCCCGGCGATGTCCTCCGCCGCAAAATACTCTGCGAGGCGCTCTTTTATCTCGCGCGTCTCCACCTTCTCGCCGAGCATTCCGACCTTGCACTCATAAACGGACAATTTGTTGACCGTCACCCATACTAGAAGCAGAAATTCCGATATAAAGCCGAACACGCGCTTGTGGTAGGAATCCTCATCCGTGTCGAGATCGATCCGCTTTGCAACTTCAAAGAAGATGGAAAACAGCCACCGGCAATAGGCATCATAGTACCGCTTCGAGGTCACAAACATATTGCCAAAGTAAGTGTCTGGTCCGTTGACCAGCCGCACAAACGTCTCGTAGTATTCCGGGTACAGCTCCCGTATAACCTCCCCGGTCATATCAAGTGCCTTTATGTTATGGTTCGCTGCAAAGCCGAAATGATAGGAATTGTTCAGATGCACCTTGCGTGTCGTGATCAGATCATACTCCCGCAGGAGTTCGCGATACTGCTGCTCCGTAAAGATCCGCTCCTGTTCGTCGATGAGGTATCTCCTGTAATGGCAGGTGCCTACATACTCCACATCCGTGATATTCTTCCATACCCAGTACAGCCCGGTCAGTTCACTATAATAGCAGTTTTGATCCGAGATATTGTCCCCGGTATCATCCTGCAGATACCCAAGCGGCGGATGGACCGCACTTCCCACCTGAAGCGGTACATACATCGGATCCGGCGGAATCGTAAACGCCTTGTGCGTCATTGCATAGATTCTCAAAAAAGTTGCTGTGCTCTCTCCCATAATCCTCCAACAGATACCTGCAATTACAAAATATGCTCCAGAATCCTTCCCTGCTGCCTTCTTTTACCGTTTGATTAGCATATCTTTTCCTATTATAGCTCGGATTGTCCGGAAGTTCAAATATTTGCCGCATTTTTCCGATACACAGGCAGGTTTGACACCACCTTGCAGCTCATTACCCGAAAAAAGACGGCAGCGCCTTTCCAAAAGCGCCGCCGTCCACACGACCAATTCTTTCTGAAATTAAAACTCCACGCGGATCGTTGTTCCCTTTCCGACCTCACTGTCAAGAAAGAGCTTCGCATCATGCAGCTCCACGATATGCTTTACGATTGCAAGTCCAAGTCCGGTTCCTCCGGTCTCGCGCGAACGGCTCTTGTCCACGCGGTAGAAGCGCTCGAACACCCGCTCCTGCTGGTTCTTCGGGATACCGATTCCATTGTCCTGCACGATCAGCGTCGGCTTGTCGTTGATTTCCCCGATCGTCACATGAACATATCCACCCTCATTGTTGTAGCGGATTGCATTCTGGCAGAGATTGTCCATAAGCTCCCGCATCATCTCACGGTTTGCGCGCACCATGCAGGGCGATCCGGTGAGCGTAAGGCTGATGTTGCGCTTCTGCGCATTCATTGCAAGCGCCTCCGTACACTCTGAGGCAACCGCATACAGATCCAGCTGCTCAAAGCCCTGCTGGTTCTGACTGTGATCCAATTCCGACAGGCGGATGATATCGTTGATAAGTGTCACAAGGCGGTCTGCATTTCTGCGGATCTCCTGCGCAATATGCTCCTCCTGCGACGCATCTACCATGTGATTCTCAATCAGCTCCGCGTACCCGGAGATTGCGGTAAGCGGTGTCTTTAGCTCATGGGACACATTCGCGGTAAAATCCTGACGGCTTTTCGCTGCCGCGAGGATATTCTCATGCTGCATCCGTATGGTGTTCATAAACGGAATCAGTTCCTTATATTCCGTCCCGGCGGAGGAGTCCTCCAGATTCTGTGCCATTTTTTCGATCGGGTGCAATAGCTGTTTGGTCAGCAGATGCGCCAGAAATACACACACAACGATGATGACTGCAAGAATCAGGGCAATCGCCGGTGCGACTGCCACAAACACACTCACCATGCTGCGTGCTTCGGTGGACACGCGAAGCGCCGTTCCATCCTCAAGGCGAATTGCATAGTAGAAAGTACTCATATTCATCGTGTCCGACTTCCTGACAATTGCCCCTGTCCCGTTCTCAAACGCATCGCGGATCTCCGGACGATCCGCATGATTCTCCATCTGCGCGGCATTCATATCCTTATCGTAGAGAACCGTACCATCGGAGTCCACCCAGGTGATACGCAGATCCGGTATCAAGGTCTGCCGTGACTGACTGTTTGCATAATTGGCAAGTATCGTCTGCTGGTTCTCCTTCCGGAAAATCCCGGTGTCGCGGAGAGCCTCCGCACACATCTGCAGATCCGACTGCACCTGTCTTTGAAAAAGTCCATAGTAGAGCATCGTAATGCTGAGTGCGGTCGCCACAACGGCAAGTACGGCAATCGCGATCAGTCTTGAGTTAATCTTTTTCTTCATAATATCTGAGCTTCCTGTCTCGTTACTGTGATTGTATCCGCCATCCCTATTCGATCACATATCCGACATTGCGCACGGTGCGGATATGATTGCCACCCTCGCCAAGCTTCTGGCGCAAGGTCTTGATATGTACATCCACGGTTCTCGATTCGCCCTCGAAGTCCGTTCCCCATACATGGCGCATGATCGACTCTCGCGACAGTACCACATTCTGGTTCGTCATCAGAAACCGCAGAAGCTCATATTCCTTAAAGGTAAGCTCCACCGGCTTCTCGGATACATATACCATGTGGCGCTCATGATCCATCATAATGTTATCGAGCACATGGAACTTAACCTCTTCTCCTTCTGTTCTCCGAAGCAGCGCCTTTACCCTGGTGATCAGTTCCATAACGGAAAACGGTTTCTTGATATAGTCATCCGCGCCGTCATCCAAGCCCTTGATCATATCCATCTCGGTCGATTTTGCGGTCACCATAATGACCGGCAGACGCTTGGTCGCCGGATTTTTGCGCAGCTTCTTTACAATGTCATATCCGTTTTCATCCGGCAGCATGATGTCAAGCAGCACCAGATCTGGTACGATCTCATCCAGCTTGCGGTAAAAGTCCTTCGCCTTTTCAAATGCATATACCATATAATTGCTATTTTTTAATGCGATCGTCTCGATCTCACGGATGCTCTCGTCATCCTCAACAATATATATCAGTGCCATCTTTACCTACTCTTTTCTTTCTTTATTTTCCCCGGAAGCAGATACTTCGCTTTAAGCACTCCCACTTCCTGATGAAATGCATAGTTTTCTTCTGTTGTCAGTTCTTCGAGATATTCGTGGGTATCAAACTCATCCACGCTGACCTCGATCATACACACCGCAACATTGGAACAATGATCTGCGACACGCTCCATATTTCTTATGATGTCTTCGAGGATCAGCCCAAGCTCAATTGTACATTTGCCCTTGCGCAGACGCTTGATGTGACGTTGGCGGAGCTGCAGATTCAGCTCGTCGATAACCTGCTCCAACGGTTCGATATGCCTTGCTCCTTCCAAATCCCACCGTTTGAACACATCCACAGTCCGGTCGACAATATCGTTGACCGCATTTACATAGACACCAAGTTCTTCTACTGCCCGGTCTGAGAATTTCAGGTCGCGTTCCCTCATCTCGTCAATAGAATCCGTGATGTTGATCGCATGATCCGAGATCCGCTCATAGTCGCTGATGCAGTGCAAAAGAACCGAAAGCGTCCGGCTGTCCTTCTGTGACAGATCCTTGCTGCTTAATTTGACGAGGTAGCTTCCGAGTACATCCTCATAATGATCGATTTCCTGCTCCAGCCCGATCACCCGATCCCGCTTTTCTTTAGAATAATCCTGTATGCAGGTAAGCGCAAGCGAAATCGCATCTTTTGCCTTGTAGCCCATATCTATGGTCGCGTTCTTGCACAGCTCGATCGCAAAGCCCGGCTGCTCCAGGAAACGTTCGTCGAGGATCGGGGCAATTTCCTTTTTCTCCTCGGTATGGCTTCCGATATGCTCCGGGATTGCAAGCGTTGCAAGCTTCTCCAGCTGCTTTGCAAACGGAAACAGCACAATCGTACAGCCGATGTTGAACAGGCTGTGGACCACGGCGATTCCCGCAGCGTTTGCCGATTCTCCCAAAAATGCAAAGTCTACAAAGCTGTTGATCGTATAGAATACGATCATGAACAGGATCGTTCCGATCAGATTGAAAAACAGATGCACCATGGAGGCACGTTTTGCATTCTTGCTCGCTCCGATTGAGGAAATGATCGCTGTCACACAGGTTCCGATATTCTGTCCCATGATGATCGGGAGTGCCGTTGCATAGCTTACTGCGCCGGTAACGCACAATGCCTGCAGGATTCCGACCGATGCGGATGAGCTCTGGATGATTGCTGTGAGAACAGTTCCTGCGAGCATTCCGAGAATCGGGTTGGAAAATGCGGTAAGGATTCCTGTAAAATGCTCATTGTTTGCAAGCGGTGCGACTGCATCGCTCATCGTCTCCATTCCAAACATCAGCACTGCAAAGCCCAGCATGATGCTTCCAATCTCACGCTTTTTCGTATTTTCCTTCTCGGTCATCGTAAAAATGATGCCGATTGCCGCAAGGACCGGTGCAAAGGATGACGGTTTTAAGAGCTGTACCCATACATTGGCACTCTCAATTCCAGTCAAAGAAAGCAGCCAGGAGGTTACGGTCGTTCCGATATTCGCGCCCATAATAATCCCGACTGCCTGTGAAAGCTGCATGATGCCGGAATTTACAAAGCCTACTACCATAACGGTCGTTGCGGAGGATGACTGGATCACCGCAGTAACTGCTGCACCGAGCAATACTGCCATGATACGCTTTTTTGTCAGCTTTTCCAAAATCTGCTCCATTCTGCCGCCGGAGAGCTTTGCCAGCCCATCCCCCATGACATTCATTCCGAACAGAAACATTGCAAGACCGCCGATTAACGTAAGTACACCAAAAATGTCCATAGATTCTCCCTCTTGTTTTACATACTTTTCTTTTATTTTTCACACTTTTCATATTACAAACCGTATGTAAAATCTACATGGACATTTATGTAAAATCTGTGTAAAATCAGCACCATTTACCTATTTAATTCTCTGTCTGCGCACTAAATGCAAAGATCACCCACTCGGAAATGTTCGTCGCATGATCTCCGATACGCTCAAAATACTTGGCGATCATCAGAAAATCCGTTGCCTGCTCACCGTTGTCCGGAGCTTCATGGATGAGGGCGATCAGCTTCTGCTTTACCTCATCAAACAATGCATCGATGACGTCATCATGCTTTATTACCGACTGTGCCTTCCCGATGTCTTTTTCCACGTATGCCTCAATGCTGCGGATCAGCATGATCATGGTCTCCGTTGCCATCTTCTTGATCAGATCAAGGGAAAATGGATACGGCTGATTTCCCAGCATGACGGTAATCTCCGAAATATCTGCGGCATGATCCCCGATACGCTCCATATCCGTAACCATCTTCATTGCGGCTGAGATTGTGCGCAGATCGCGTGCTACCGGCTGCTGCCGCATCAGAAGGTTAAAGCAGATACTCTCGATCTTCTTCTGCTGGCGGTCGATGTCCTCATCCCTTGCCATGATCTCTTCCGCAAGTGTTACCTTTTGGTTGACTAGCGCGTCAATTGCTTTCTCGATGGAATCCTCGATCATGGTTCCCATCCGCATCATTTCATCATTGAGCTGATTAAGCTGTTCGTCGAATTTGGATCTCATTAACCAAACCTCCCTGTAATATAATCTTCTGTCCGCTTATCCCTCGGATATGCAAAAATATTCTTGGTTTCGCCAAACTCTACCATCTCGCCTACTAAGAAAAATGCAGTGTCATCGGAAACACGGACTGCCTGCTGCATATTATGTGTAACCACGACTACCGTATACTTTTTCTTAAGCTCCTCCATCAGATCCTCGATCTTGGAGGTGGATATCGGATCAAGTGCTGAGGTCGGCTCATCCATCAAAAGCACCTCCGGCTGAACCGCAAGCGCACGCGCAATGCAGATTCTCTGCTGCTGTCCGCCGGACAGACCGAGCGCTGACTTTTTCAGGCGATCCTTGACCTCATCAAAAATCGCTGCTCCGCGCAGGCTCTCCTCCACGATCTCGTCGAGTTTGCGCTTATCCTTGATCCCGTGAACTCTCGGTCCATACGCGATATTGTCATAGATACTCATCGGAAACGGATTCGGCTGCTGGAATACCATTCCGACCTTTTTTCTAAGAATCGTTGTATCAACGTCCTCGGCGTAGATATCCTCGCCGTCTAAAAGGACAGTTCCCTCGATGCGCACATTGTCTACCAGGTCGTTCATGCGGTTGAGCGTCTTTAAGAAGGTAGACTTTCCGCATCCGGACGGTCCGATAAACGCTGTGACGGCGTTTTTCTTGATCTGCATGTTCACGCCCTTGAGTGCGTGGTTATCACCGTAGTACAAGTGCAGATCTTTTACTGTAAATGCAATTTCACTCATATATCTTTCCCTGCTTTCTGTTGCTTAATCGATGCGGTGTACGTCAAATTTTGCTGCGAGGCGCTTGGTTGCCAGATTGATGAGAAGCACAATGACCAGAAGAACCACTGCGATACCGAAGGCTGTGGTAAAATCACCCTCGCTCGTCGCGCTTAAGTACAACTGGATCGTAAGTGTTCCGCCGGACTGCATCGGCTTTTTCAAATATCCGTCAAGTGCCTTCGGCAAAAGCTTTGCGCTTCCTGCCGTAAACAAAAGTGCTGCCGACTCGCCCACGATACGTCCGATTGCAAGAATCGCTCCCGTTATGATTCCCGGCATTGCGGACGGAAGAAGAATGGTCCGGATCATATACCATTTTCCGGTGCCAAGTCCGATCGCGCCATTGCGGTAGCTGTCCGGTACTGTCTTTAACGCCTCCTGCGTATTTCTTGTTATCAGAGGCAGTACCATCAGGATCAGGGTAAACGAACCTGTCAGCAGCGAGTATCCCATGTTAAGCGTCACACCAAAGAATAGGCTTCCGAATAAGCCAAAGATGATGGACGGGATTCCGGCAAGCGTCTCCGTCGCAAATTCGATGACCGTGACCAGCCTGCCCGGCTTGGCGTATTCATTTAAGTATACGGCTGCACCGACTCCGATCGGCGTTGCGATCACCATTGTGATGACAATGATATACAGCGTATTCACGATATTTCCGGCAATTCCCACCGTGCCGCGGAGCACGGAGGTTACCGTGGTAAGGAAGCTCCAGTTGACCGCTCTGATTCCCTTTGCGCAGACATACAGGATAATGGTTGCCAGCAGGGCAACGGAAAATGCTGCGCAGATATAGATCAGGGTGTACCATGCCACATCACCCGGATGCCGTTTGTTCTTCTGGAGGGATGTTCCTGTGGTTGTAACTGTATTATACAAGGTTCTTCTCTCCTTTCTTCTTCATCTTCAACAATATAAGGTTGACGATCATAATAAATATGTAGAGGACAAGTCCGACGGTAAACAGTACCTGTCTGTGGACTCCTCCGGCGTATCCCATCTCGCTGACGATCTGTGTAGTAAGGAAACGGACGGAATTGAACGGAAGCGGAAAGTTGACTGCTCCTCCGGCTACCATATTGATCGCCATTGCCTCTCCGAGCGCCCTTCCAATTCCTAGCACCACGCCTGTCATGATTCCGGATTTTGCTGCCGGGATCGTCACCTTAAAAATGGTCTGGATCTTGGTTGCTCCAAGCGCGAGTGACGCGGATCTCAAATAATCCGGCACCGCGCGGATGGAGGAAGCACTGATGTTGATCACGGTCGGAAGGATCATGATGGCAAGCACGATCACCGCCGCAAGCAGATCCGCACCACCGGTAAACTGGTGTGTTGCCGATCCCTTAAATAGGATCTTCTCCAGCTTATACAAAGCCGGATTCAAAAGCATAAGTCCGAGCAATCCATAGATTACCGAAGGGATTGCCGCAAGAAGCTCGACCGCCGGCTGTACGATCGCTGCCAGCTTTTTGTTCGATACTTCTGTTAAAAATACAGCGGTAAGAAGTCCGATCGGAACGCCGATCGCAACTGCTGCTGCGGTTCCTATGATAGAGGATAAAATAATATATAAAATTCCGTAAGACGGTTCACTTGCGGTTGGTTTCCATTCAGTTTTGAAAAACAAGTCAGTAACCCCGACGCTTTTCAATGCCGGGGTTCCTTTCATAAACATATAGACTGTGATGGAACAAACCGCAAAGATAGCGATGATGGCGCAGATCAGGAAAATGATCTTGGCAATCAGTTCGATGATTGATTTGGAAACGCCTTTGCTATGTATGGATGCGTATTCGTTCATCTTTTGCTCCTTTTACTGCGGAAGAATCAGTCCGACGTTGGAGATTACGGTCTGTCCTGCGTCAGATGCGATAAAGTCAAACCAAGTCTGTACCAGCTCGTTCTGGTCAGCGATCTCACCCTTTGTTGCCATTACGAATGGACGGGAGAGAAGGTATCCGCCTGCTAAGATGTTCTCTTCGGTTGCTGCTACGCCGTCAAGTGCAAGAGCGTTTACGCTGTCATCTACTACGTCAAGAGATACATATCCGATTGCTCCCGGTGTAGATGCTACCTTTGCGAGAACTGCGCCTGTGGTATCAAGCTCCTGTGCGTATGCACATGCATCCTCGACCTTTAACAGCTCCTCGAATGCTCCTCTTGTACCGGAACCAGCCTCACGTCCGATTACAACGATCGCCTCATCTGCTCCGCCAAGCTCGCTCCAGTTGGTGTACTCTCCGGTGTAGATCTTTGTAAGATCATCAGAGGTGATATCAAGTACCGTGTTTGCCGGATCCGTGATCACTGCAATTCCATCGATTGCTACAATATTCTGTACTGCACCGGCTGCAATCTCCTCATCCTTTAATGCTCTTGAAGAATTTCCAATGTCTACGCTTCCTGCGGTAAGAGACTCAAGACCTGCTCCGGAGCCTGTGTACTCTATGGTTACGGTGATGTTCGGGTACTCCTCCATGAATGCTTCGGAAAGTGCCTCACAAACCTTTTCCATTGAGGTGCTTCCTGCAAGAGTAACGGTTCCGCTCAGCTCTGACGGATCTGTAGCCGCTGCATCTGCTGTGTTATCTGCGCTGTTGTCTGCTGTGCTGTTATCGGTTGTTCCGTTTGCAGTGCTGTCCTTCGTTCCATTGCTCTGGCATCCTGCCATGCTTGCTGCAACCATTCCACATACGGCTGCTGTTGCTACCATTTTCACAAACTTGTTTTTCATTACTTTTTCCTCTCTTACAACTGCCTGTCTATGGAGCAGCTGCTTTCTTTCTGTTTGTTTTGTTTTTTGTTTACATCGCATATCCTACCAACCGAATGTAAAGTGCAAAATCATCCGTCTGTAAAAACTATGTGAAAACAGGATGAAGAAAATCCGTCCCCTTTAAATCGAAAAAAGACCTTGGCTAATTGCCAAAGTCATTCTCCTGTGATAGTTCCATAATATTGCGCACCATTTTATCCAGCCTGCGGCTCCACTTCGCATATTTGCGGATCTGAAGCTCCATCTCATCGGGTAACGGTTCCTTCTTTTTATATCGCAGCTTCGTATCGAGCGAAGCCCATGCATCCATGAGGATCGTCCGTATCTGAAGTTCAACCTCCACGATATGTATTCTGCCCTCGACAGTCACCGGAACGTTGCATACCACATGGTAGCTCTCGTAGCCGTTTCTCTTCGGCTTGCGCACATAGTCTTTTACTTTTACGATCTCATACTGTCCGTCATCCGCGATCCTTCTGGCGATCCAGTAGATCTGCTTGATGTCGTAGCAGATCACACGCACCCCGGACAGATCATGCAGATTGGTCAGCATGCTCTCCGTGTTCTTCTCAAATCCTTTTCGCTCTAACTTACGCTCAATGCTTTCCAGCGACTTCATTCTTGACTCGATCAGGCGGATAAATGAATTGCCCGTCCTTGCCTGATAGCGCACATCCAGCTCCATCAGATATTCCTGCATCTTGCTTCTTGCAAGGCTTCCCGCCTTCTGAAATTCCGGCAGCTTCCATAATTCCTCCATGGAAAGACCGGTATCCCACTCTGCGGCACAGCTGTTATCTATGTTTTCCGGAACTGCCGCTACCGTTTTTTCCTTATTTTTTACTTCCTTTTGCTTCCTGCTGTTATTCATCCCAAAAACACTTTCTCCCTGTATGCTGCCATATATACCAGACTCCTCCGAGGAATCCGAAGAAAAAGGCACCGTATCCTGCGAAGCATAGCATCCATGTCACACTCTTTAGTGCAAACAGGCTTACGACACTCCATGCACAGATTCCATACAGCATTCCCAGCATCGTATGCCAGAAAAGAAAGATATTGTTTTTGTGCCCACACATATTCCATAATCTGCTCATCATCTCTTCCTCCTTTGTCTTACTTCCTTATTTCATAACTTACTTTACACGCGGAATGTAAAGGAGAAAGGCGCACATTTGTAAAGAACATGTAAAAAATAAAAGAAGGCAGTATTTACATTCGTACATGTAATTTCCACCTTCTTTTGTGCTTACCGCTATTCAATTATCTGTTTAACCTTTGGATCAGCTCCGGCAGATCCGCCATCCGGTCACAGATTGCGACCGCACCGTTTTGCAGCATCTCCTTCGCATTGCCAAATCCATAAGAAACTGCGATGCAGTCAATTCCAATCTTCTTTGCCCCCACAAGGTCAAACATGGTGTCTCCGATGAGACACATCTGATTCTTTGGAATATCGCTCCATCTGCGAAGGACTTCGTTTAACACTTCCTCCTTCGTGTCGATTCTTCTGTCAAAGGTCGCGCCCACAACATCGTCAAACAGGTCGAGCAGTCCGAAATGCTCCAATATCCTCCGGCAGAACTCTTCCGGCTTGGAGGATGCCATTCCGATCTGATAGCCCTCCGCTTTGAGTGTCCGGATGCATTCCTCCACTCCCGGATACAGGCTGCATTCTAAAATACCGATCGGTCTGTACCGCTCCCGGTAGATGTCCGTCGCCTCGATTGCCTGCTCCTTGGACAGTCCATACCACTTCTGGAAGGACTCGACAAGCGGTGGCCCCACAAATGGGCGGAGATTCTCTAAGTTCTCCTCATTGATCCCGAATCTGCGCAGTGCATACTGTGCTGACTTTGCGATTCCCTCAAAAGAATCGATCAGTGTTCCGTCCAAATCAAATAATACTGCTTTCATATTTCCTCTTTCACTCTGTCATCTCATGTTTCATCGGCTGCCCCGGTCTCTTCTTCGCCGGTGCAGATAGCTCCGCTCTCATCGAACGAAATTCCCTCATACGCCTGTGAATACCGGTTCATCTTGTCGATGACCGCCGCTTTCTCATCGCCCTCCAGAACCGTCGGCTGATAATCATTGTACGCCGTCACGGTACTCAGCCTGCAAGGGATGATGTCCGCGGTAATGTCCGGCATCAGCACCCCGTCCGTAAAGGTAAAGGTCTGCTGATAGATCAATGTATCTTTATCCGCAGGATTGCTGTTCGCGCCAAAGCAGAAATTGCCGAGGCTGTAACAGATCACCTTGCCGTTGTATATCTCTATTCCCTGTAACACATGCGGGTGGTTGCCAATGACAAGATCCGCACCCCAGTCGATGATCCTGTGCGCTGCCTCCTGCTGATACTCTGTCGGGTAATACTCCCTCTCGATTCCCCAGTGGCAGCAGGCAACAACCAGATCCACTCCGGCTTCCCTTAACTGGTCGATTCCATCCTTTATATAGGCTTCTGCCTGCGCGTGGCTGTCCAGCGTGTTCGCTGAAACAACTCCGATCGTAATACCGTTTTCTGCGGTATAGACAGTTGTTTTCTCGTTAAAGGCGAACAGGATTCCCGCATCGGTCAGCGCTTTCTCCGTGTCCGTATGACTCTTTTCCCCGTAATCAAAGGTATGATTGTTGCCGAGGCTGCAGCCCTCTATGCTGCCGTCCAGCAGGATCTTCGTATATTCCGGATATCCCTTGATGTTCCACATCTTCTCGACACGCTCGTTCTCATTGGTAAGGACGCATTCCAGATTGACCAGCGTAAAATCATCTGCCTCAAAAATATCCTTCACCCCGGAGAAAAAGTAATCCGAACCGTACCGGTCGTAGTAATCATAAAAAGAGCCATCATAGCCCTTCGTCTGAACCGGTCCGAGCGCACAGTCCCCAACCGCCGAGATCGTAACCGTCCGGATGTCCGGAAGCGGCTCCTCGTCCGGTGTCTGTGTGGAAGGCTCCTGTACTTCGGTGTCTGCCGCCGTATCCGGCTGGCTGTCCGGCTCCTCCGCAGTCTGCGTCGGTTCTTCGTATTCCGCCTGCGTTCCCCGGTGCAAAATTGTCCTTGAAAACGGCGGATAATATAATGTACCTGCAATCGTTACGGCACATACCAGCGCGCCGATTGCAAGCTTTGTTTTCTTTTTCATGCACTACCTCATTTGGCTGTAACAGATGCGTTTTTGCGCCTGCTGCACTTATGCCTCTTTGCCGCGGCAGATCACGCAATCTTTAACAGATGGATCAAAAACAGCCACGCAAGTCCATAGTAAGTAATAACCGCGATCATATCGTTGACCGTCGTGATGAGCGGACCGGATGCAACCGCCGGGTCAACTCCGATCTTGTGGAAGAACATCGGAACGATGGTTCCGACAAGGCTTGCGATCAGCATCGCGATCATAAGCGCAAATCCGACACACCCGGAAATCACAAATGACACTCCGGCCGGATATCCCTTCAAAAGGAAAATATACAAGCCGACAAACACAAACGACAATGCGCCAAGCAGTGCGCCATTGCACAGGCCGACACGCATTTCCTTCAATGCGAGCTTTATCTTCTGTCCTGCCTTAAGCTGTTCATCCATCAGCACACGGATTGTCACAGCCAGAGACTGTGTTCCGACATTTCCTGCCATATCAAGGATCAGCGACTGGAAGCAGACAATAATCGCCACCTGTGAGACAACTCCCTCAAAGATTCCGACGATACTTGATACAACCAAGCCCAAAAGCAGCAATGCGATCAGCCACGGAAGTCTCTTCTTGATGCTCTCGCGAAGCGGCTCCCTGATATCCTCCTCCGCAGTCAGACCTGCTAACTTTGCGTAGTCATCACCCATCTCATCATCGACAACCTCAACGATATCCTGCGCGGTGATTACACCGAGAATCTGGTTGTTATCATCCAATACAGGGATGGAATCCTCCGCATAGTCCTTGATTCGCTCAATACAATCACTGATTCGCTCATGGTCACGCACATACGGGAAGGAGGTACTGATCAGATCCTCCAGATCCACATTGTTGCGTGCTATGATCAGATCCTTTAGGTCCAATGCTCCGTAAAAAGAACCATCCTCATTGGTGACATACAGGATCGAGATATTGTCGTTGTCCTCCGCCTGTGCCACCAGCTCGCGCATCGCCTGCTTTACGGTAAGTGTCCGCTTGATCTCAATAAAATTGGTGGTCATGCGGCTACCGATCTGATCCTCATCATAGGACTGGATCAAACGGATATCTGCACTGTGCTCCTCATCAAGCAAGCTGACAAGCTTTTTCTTCTGAGCCTCATCGTCCATATCCTCGAGGACTTCAACCGCCTCGTCAGAATCCATGTTGCCGATGACTTCCGCCGCCATCTCAGCAGGCATCTCCGCGATATGTTCACCGGCATCCTCAATGTATGCAAAGATCTCAGACAACTGTTCCGGTGTCAGTATCCGGTACATTTTCTTACGTTCGCTCTCGTTCAACTGCTCGAAAGCACCCGCAATATCATTCTCATGATATTCATCCAGAGTCTCGCGGATCTTCTCATCTGTCGCATCACTCCGGATCAATTCCAGCAATTCTTCTACATAGTTCTGTTCGGTTATGATTTCGTTTTCCACTTCTTCGTCTCCCTTCTTTTTGTACGGTGTTGGATCTTACGCCTTAAGCCCAAGCCCTATGGCATAAAAAAACACCGCGAAAAATCCCCGCGGTGGAAAACACATTCCCTATGAAGAAACGCGCACACTAACAAACTGTCCGGTTGCGTCCGGTCATATTTCCATATCCTCCATCGCGGTATCTACTTCGCCCATGACTATCGCAACTGTCCATATTGTCACCTCTGCTACGTTAAATTTATTATGCGCATGCTTCATTACTTCCATGCGCCTCGTTCATTTTAAATCCAAACGAAATAACTGTCAACCGTCCTGCCCGTCTTTCTTTACATTTTTACCGGCTTCATGCTAGATTTATATATAGATTTTACATGCCTTTTTAAAGTATATTTAAGGTATTTCCGCTAACATTTCTATCGTATAATGGACATAACAGAGGAAAAGAGGTACCATCATGCGTTTATTACTTGCTGAAGATGAAAAGGAGCTGTCCCACGCGCTCGTCACGGTGCTGCTCCACAACAATTATTCCGTGGATGCGGTATACAACGGGCAAGATGCGCTCGACTATATCAATATGGGCAATTATGATGGTGCGATCCTAGATATCATGATGCCGAAAATGGATGGGATCACCGTATTAAAAAAGGTGCGCGCAAGCGGCAGCCAGATTCCGATCCTGATGCTGACTGCCAAGGCGGAGATTGATGACCGTGTGCTCGGACTCGACTGCGGTGCCGATGACTACCTGACCAAGCCCTTCTCCATGAAGGAGCTGCTTGCCCGCCTCCGCGCCATGACAAGACGCCAGACAGCCGCAGCGGATACGACACTTTCCTACGGCAACATCACACTTGACCGCAGCACTTATATGCTCTTCTCCAAGACCGAGAGCCTGCGTCTTGCCAGCAAAGAGTTTCAAATGCTCGAAATGCTTCTTGCCAATCCCGGACAGGTTATTTCCACGGAGCAGTTCATGGACAAGATCTGGGGCTATGACAGCGATACGGAACAGAATGTCGTATGGGTATATATCTCTTATCTTAGGAAGAAGCTGACTGTCCTGCAGGCATCCGTCGGAATTAAGGCGGTGCGCGGACTGGGCTATACATTGGAGGAGCTTCATGATTAAAAAATTACAGCATCGCTTCATCGCGATCGCAATGCTTTCTATCTTCATGGTTCTGCTTCTGATCATCGGAAGCGTAAATATCATCAACTACAACAATATCAGACGTTCGCTGGATATGCGCCTTGCGATTCTTGCCGACAACGGCGGCGTATTTCCGCAGGACTTTATGAAACCTGCCAATTCGCCCTCCGCAGATGACGTTCCGCCGGAGAAGCCTGTAATGAAGGATACTCCTACACCGAAGGAGCTGACGCTCCACGGCATATCGGAGGAGAGTGCCTTTGACACGCGCTATTTTACGGTAACGCTGGACACCTCCGGCGCGGTTGTGGCTTCCTCCACCGACAATATCGCAGCGATCAGCTCCGAGGACGCCATCTCCTACGCTGTGACTTTGTTTGAAAAGGGCAAAGCCTCCGGCTACATCAGCAACTACCGCTACACCTCAGCCACGACAGACACCGACGGAGAGACCATGTACATATTTCTTGACTGCCGCAGGGAGACCGATACATTCCGGGCTTTTCTGGCTGCCAGCGTATCGATCAGCCTGATTGGGCTTCTGCTGGTCTTTCTCCTGGTCGTGTTCTTCTCCAAGCTGATCGTCCGCCCGATCGCGGAAAGCTACGAGAAGCAAAAGCACTTCATCACGGACGCAAGCCATGAGATCAAGACGCCGCTGACCATCATCGATGCCAACACGGAGGTTCTTGAAATGGAAAACGGCGAAAGCGAGTGGACAAGTAGTATCCGTAATCAGATCAAACGGCTTACCGACCTGACCAACAAGCTGGTTTTTCTGTCGCGCATGGATGAGGAAGCTACCAAGCTCATCCTGCTTGATTTCTCCCTGTCTGATGCAATTTCAGAGGCAGCACAGCCATTTGAGGCAGTCGCTGCTGCATCCGGGCGCACCTTCGTGTGTGAGATCGAGCCGAATGTCAGCTACACGGGTGATGAGTCTACGATCCGCCAGCTTGTCTCTCTCCTGCTCGACAATGCTATGAAATATGCTTCCGAAAACGGTTCGATCCGTCTTTCCTTTGTCTCCTCCGGCAAAAATAAGATTCTTACGGTCTGGAATACGGTCGATAGCATTGAACCGGGCAGGCACGATGAACTATTTGAACGCTTTTACCGCCCGGATGCATCCAGAAGCAGTGCAACCGGCAGTCACGGCATCGGGCTTTCCGTTGTAAGGGCGATCGTCCTTGCGCATAAGGGCAGGATTACCGCCAAAAGCGAGGATGGGCATTCCATTCTCTTTACTGTCACACTGTAAAAAATAAGTGAAATTCTTTTAAAGTTAATTTAAGGTTGCCTTGTTATAGTTACTTCAAGAAGTGATTACAAGACCTTGTAATTGCGTTTTGAAGAAAGGAGTACACACACTATGGGCGACCAAATGGTCTTTAAGCGATACGAGCTCAAATATATGCTTACCAAGGAGCAGCGACTTATGATGCAGTCAGAAATTGACGCGCACATGGTTGCAGATGTCCACGGCAAAAGCACGATCCTAAGTCTCTATCTCGACACCCCTGATTATCTTCTGGTGAGAAGATCTTCCGAGAAGCCTCTATATAAAGAGAAGCTGCGCCTCAGAAGCTACGGCGTTGCCGGAAAGAACACGGAGGTGTTCATCGAGCTTAAGAAAAAATACGAGTCTGTGGTCTACAAGCGCCGGGAAAGCATGAGTGAAGCCGATCTGGAAGGCTATCTTTGTTCCGGTATTCCATGCAAGGACACACAGATCATGCGCGAAATCGATTTTGCCATGAAGCGCTATCCGGACATTGCACCCGCAGTCCTGCTCTCCTATGACCGGGAGGCATACTATGGCAAAAACGACCACGAATTCCGGATGACCTTTGACGAGAACATCCTCTGGCGCACAGATGACCTTACCCTGTGCAGCGGCGTCTATGGAACGCCACTGCTTGCCGCGGATCAGACGCTTCTCGAAGTCAAGGCAGGGGCGGCAATTCCCCTTTGGCTGGTACATACACTCAGCAAACTTGGCATTCAGAGAACTTCTTTTTCGAAGTATGGCACCGCCTACCAGACCATGCTTGAAAACAACCACCGGGCACTGCCAAAACGACAGAACGTTCCGGCAGACCTTAACCCAGAAACTATCTCAATCGTAAACGGAGGAAATTATAAATATGCTTAATACAATTTTTCAAGGAATTTTTGATACAGCTGCTGCTACCATTACCATCTCACAATTTATCCTGTGCATTGCAGTATCACTTTTGATCGGCGTCTTTTTCGCCTTCCTGTTCTCTTATAAGAGCCGCAGCTCCCAGAGCTTCGTGATCACACTTGCCCTGCTTCCGGCAATCGTCTGTGTCGTTATCATGATGGTCAACGGAAATGTCGGTGCCGGTGTTGCTGTTGCAGGCGCTTTCAGTCTTGTCCGCTTCCGCTCCGTGCCGGGAACCGCAAAGGAGATCGGCATGCTGTTTCTTGCGATGGGTGCAGGACTTGTCACAGGCATGGGCTATCTCGGATACGCTGTTTTGTTCTCCGTGATCCTCGGACTTGCCATGTTCGTATTTACCCGCACCGGACTCGGCTTCCGCAAGCTGCCGGAATGTGAAAAAATGCTGCGCATCACCATCCCGGAGGATCTTAATTACACCGAGCTGTTTGACGATCTTTTCAACGAATATACCTCAAGCTGCGAGGCCGTATCCGTAAAGACCTCCAACATGGGCAGTCTCTTTAAACTCACCTACCACATCTGCTTAAAGGACGCTGCAAAGGAGAAGGAATTTATCGATACGCTCCGCTGCCGCAACGGCAATCTTGAGATTGCGATTTCCCGTCAGGAGGCAAACTATAATGAATTATAAAAAAATGACCGCTGTGCTGTGCGCGTCACTTCTGGCTATCAGTCTGCCCGCCTGCGGGCAAAATGACAGCACAGCTACCGATAATACAACATCTTCCGACAGTATTGCTTCCTCTACCGGTATCACGGCGGGGGCAGCCGAGCTGGTCGATACCTCCGATATGTTTACCGACCGTGATCTTTCCAGCGGCTATGATGCATCAGAAGCCGCAGCCATCACGCTGTCCGATAGCGGAAGCACTTCCGATTCCGGTCAGGTATCCATATCCGGCAATACCATTACGATCTCCGGCGAGGGCGTATACATCCTATCCGGAACACTCTCTGACGGACAGCTCATCATTGATGCCGACGGCAAAAAAGTACAGCTTGTGCTTGATAATGCGTCCATCACCAATAGCTCAAGCGCTGCAATCTACGTCAAAGCGGCAGACAAGGTTTTTGTCACACTCGCAGACGAAAGCAGCAATACGGTTGCAACTACCGGAGACTTTGTTGCGATTGATGACAACAACATCGACGCAGCGATTTTTTCCAAATCCGACCTCACACTCAACGGAAGCGGCGAGCTTACCGTAAGCTGTGCCTATGGACACGGAATCGTCTCCAAGGACGATCTTAGTATCACCGGCGGAACCTACGACATTACCGCTGCCTCCCACGCCTTAAGCGGCAAGGACTCCGTCCGGATCGCGGATGGTACGCTCACGCTTACCTCCGGCAAGGATGGCATTCACAGTGAAAACACCGACAACAGCGACAAGGGCTTTATCTATATTGCAGATGGCACGATCACCATCACAAGTGACGGTGACGGCATGGATGCGTCCTCCGTGGTACAGATTGACAACGGAACCATCGCTATCACCTCCGGCGACGACGGTGTTCATTCGGATACTGACCTTACCATAAACGGTGGAACGATTTCGATTGCCAAGAGCTACGAAGGTCTTGAGGGCGTGACCATCACGATAAACGATGGTGATATCTCACTCTATGCGAGCGATGACGGGCTGAATGCTGCCGGGGATTACGAGGATGAAACAACCGGCAGCGAGACGGATTCTGACAGTTCCGATGACACGGCTGAGGCGGTATCGGATTCCGCAACGTTCAGCGCCGCATCCGGTAACACCGTTGCAACAGGCGCTGACACATCCGATGCACCAGCGGCAGATGCTGCAACAAGTACAGAGTCATCCTCGACAGATTCTGAGACTGACTCTAACGCAGATTTCGGCTCAGGCAATGGCAAGTCTGGGGGCTTTGGTGGTCCCGGAGGATTTGGTGGCTTTGGCGATCTCGGCGGCGGAATGGATGAATACTGCGAGCAGAACCAGATCGTGATCAACGGCGGAACCTTATATGTAAACGCAAGCGGCGACGGCATTGACTCCAACGGTGACCTGATCATAAATGACGGACAGATTTCTGTGGATGGTCCTGTTTCCGGCGGCGATGCACCGCTCGACTGTGGTGGAAGCATCTATGTCAACGGCGGTACACTTATCGCGGTAGGCTCCAGCTCTATGGCGGAGACATTCAGCGATGAATGTACACAGGGTGCCATGCTTGTCACACTCGACTCCATGATAAGCGGCGATATAGTCCTTCTGGATGCCGATGGCAATACGTTATTTACCTACACGCCATCCAAGACATACAGCTGTGTCATGCTAAGCACCGCTGACATCACTGAGGGATCGACCTATACCTTAAACTGTGCAGATGAGACAACCACCGTAGAGATGACCAGCCTCGTATATGGCACCGGCAGCCAGATGGGCGGCTTCGGAGGCGGTCCGGGCGACCACCAGAAGCCGGACGATATGACACCTCCGTCTGACGGGCAGGCTCCAAGCGACATGACACCTCCGTCCGACGGGCAGGCTCCAAGCGAT
>ERZ1034998.504-NODE-504-length-25183-cov-4.359838_pt1 | contig 25183 bp, 18 predicted proteins | sample MGYA00520621_ERZ1034998 | MGnify/ENA primary metagenome ERZ1034998 (study PRJEB33766, sample SAMN09781748) | gut metagenome | biome: gut microbiome | host: Homo sapiens | place: Madagascar | study: EMG produced TPA metagenomics assembly of the PRJNA485056 data set...
GCTGGCAACCGGCTTCTGGGCAGCCCGGATTTCCGAAATTACGCCGGAGGACACGGTGCTGATTCTCGGTGCCGGCCCTACGGGCATTTGCACCCTGCTGTGTGTGATGCTGAAGCAGCCCAAGCATATCATTGTCTGCGAAAAGGACGAAAATCGCCTTCATTTTATCCAAACCCACTATCCCCAGGTGCAGACGGTGACACCGGAACGCTGCCTGGAAGAAGTGCGTGCCGTCTGTCCTCATGGCGGTGCGGATGTGGTGCTGGAGGTGGCGGGAGCGGATTCCACCTTCCGGCTGGCATGGCAGTGCGCCAGACCCAATGGGCTGGTGACGGTGGTGGCGCTGTATGACCGGGCGCAGACCCTGCCCCTGCCGGAGATGTACGGCAAGAACCTGACCTTCAAAACCGGCGGGGTGGACGGCTGTGACTGTGAGGAGACCCTGGCGCTGATTGCCCAGGGCAAGCTGGACACCGAGCCGCTGATTACCCACACCTATCCCCTGAGCAGAATCCAGGAGGCCTACGACCTGTTTGAAAACAAGCGGGACGGGGTCATCAAGGTTGCCGTGGAGTGCTGATGAAAAAACCGGAGCTTTTGCTCCGGCAACAGCACGGAAATAACCCCTAGCCGTTTTCTGGACATTGGCTAGGGGTTATTCCGCTGGGTTCTTGGGTTTTGCCATTCGGGGTACTCTCTTTTCTGCGGACTGCGTACTACAGAAGCGGGGATTCCGGGAGATGGGGTTCTGAGATTGCCGGAGGTCTGAGTACGTTGCGATGCGGGGAGTGGGGGGATTGCACTACGCGGGTCTACGAGGGGTCGCTTTGCTTTGGAATCTCCCTTTCTGTACTTAAAATATAACCCGGAAGCAGCGCTTTTTCAAGATGGGATAATCCATAAAGAAACGATGAAAAGCTTATGCACTCCGCAAATAGACGAAAAAGCGAAACTGTGCTATAATGAAATATGTTGGGGCGCATTAGATGCCCCACATGGTTAAACGCCGCAGGGAAATCCCTGCGGCGTTTCGTATTTCGCCAAAAAGCGGTTTACAGGCGATGGGCTTCATTCGTGCATATGGGTATACTCGGCTACGAGTGTGCGTGAAATCAAGGCCTTACAATTCTGGCACATCTCAATTTCAGTGCGGTGGATGAGGCAGACGGCAGGCGTACTCTGACCTATCTTAGAAAGTTCCTGTCCGTATTCATAGAATACATGAAAAAATAGGCTTTGAAAAGGCGGAATAATGGATAAAGAAAAGCACGGGAGTTTATTTATTTTCCCGATAGATGCGAACGAGCTTGTTGCAGAACATGATTGCTAAAGAGTTTTTCTGCGGCGGTTGAATATTCTTGCACTAACCATTCAAAATAGAAACGAGGAACAACAAGGCGGACAGAGAACACAAAACAATTCCAAGCAGGAGCAGGTGCTTCATCCATTTTGTTCCGGGTTTGTTCTTCATAAACAGTTACCTCGTTTTGTATAATAAGCTAACTATAGCACAAAATATCCACTAATACAATACATAGAACATACAATGTTAGTTGATTTCCTTTTGCTATTATTTCGCCCATACTATGGTTCGAGGTGATTTGATTGCATTTGCGAATTCGGAAAGCACGGGAGAAAATGGGTTTAACCCGGGAGAAATTTGCGGAAAAATTGGATGTCAGCGTTTCTTATCTTGCCGAGCTGGAACGGGGACGCACGGGCATCTCCGTTAAAATGCTGATAAAGGTATGCACCGTTCTGGGACTGTCCGCTGACTACATACTCTTTGGACAGGAGCGCCCCGGTGATGACGCCCGTGCAACAGCTATTTCCCATATTGATGAAAAGTATTTACCGGTGTTGGATTCCGTCATTGAGGAGCTCTGTTTCCTGAGCGCTCAGGAGTAAGCGTAAAAAACCGCCCTTCGGCTTTGTCCGAGGGGCGGTTTTGACGATAAAGAAATTACTGATTCAGCATGGCCTTGGCCTGTGCCACAATGTTTTCAGCGCTGAGGCCAAACTGCTTCAGCAGCGCAGCGGCGGGGCCGGAATGACCGAACACATCGTTGACACCAATGCGCTTGACCGGCGTGGGCAGCTTTTCGCTGAGCAGGGAGCAGACCGCCTCACCCAGACCGCCGATGATGTTATGCTCCTCCACGGTGATGACCTTGCCGCACTTCTTGGCAGCCTCCAGCACCAGCGCCTCGTCCAGGGGCTTGATGGTCGCCATGTTGACAATCATGGCATCGATGCCTTCTTCTGACAGCTGCTTGCCGGCTTCGATGGCTTCCGGCACCAGGATGCCGTTGGCGATGATGGCAATGTCCTTGCCCTCCCGCAGCACTTCACCCTTGCCGATTTCAAAGTGGTAGCCCTCCTGGTGGAACACCGGGGTGGCAGCACGACCGAAGCGCATATAGCAGGGGCCTTCCATATGGTAGGCGGCTTTGACCATGGCTCTTGCCTCCACGTCGTCGGCGGGGCACATAACGGTCATGCCGGGGATGGTGCGCATCAGGGCAAAGTCCTCACAGCACTGGTGGGAAGCGCCGTCCTCGCCCACGGAGATGCCGCCGTGGGTGGCACCGATCTTCACATTCAGGTGGGGATAGCCGATGGTGTTGCGCACCTGCTCATAGGCACGACCGGCGGCGAACATGGCAAAGGTTGCCGCAAAGGGCACCAGACCCATGGTGGAAAGGCCGGCAGCCACGCCAATCATGTTGGCCTCCTGGATGCCGCAGTCGAAGAACCGCTCGGGGTGTGCCTTCTTGAAGGTGCCGGTTTTGGTTGCACCTGCCAGGTCGGCATCCAGAACCACAATATTGTCAAACTCATCGCCCAGCTCCTTCAGGGCGTTGCCGTAGCTGTCACGGGTTGCAATTTTCTTGATGTCTGCCATGATTTAGCCCTCCTCAATCGCCTTGCGTGCGGCAGCCAGCTCTGCCATTGCCTGTGCGTATTCCTTATCGTTGGGTGCCTTGCCGTGCCAGCCCACCTGGTTTTCCATGTAGGAAACGCCCTTGCCCTTGATGGTGTTCATCAGAACGGCAGTGGGCTTGCCGGTGCCGTGGTTGGTATGGAAGCGCTCCATGGCCTTTTCGATTTCCTGGAAGCTGTGACCGTCAATCACAATCACGTCGCAGCCGAAAGCCTCAAACTTCTTGTCCACGGGAGCGGTGTTCATCACGTCCTTGGTGCAGCCGTCAATCTGCAAGCCGTTCAGGTCAACGATGATGCACAGGTTATCCAGCTGATAGTGGGCAGCAAACATGGTTGCCTCCCAAATCTGCCCCTCTGCCAGCTCACCATCGCCCAGGATGGAATAGACATTGATGTCCTTGTGCAGGAACTTAGCGCCCTTTGCCATGCCGGCAGCGGTGGAAAGGCCCTGACCCAGAGAGCCGGTGGACATATCCACACCGGGGACGGTGTTCATGTTGGGGTGTCCCTGCAAATAGCTGTCAATGTGGCGCAGGGTGGCCAGGTCTTCCACCGGGAAAAATCCCCGGTTTGCCAGCGCAGCATACAGTCCGGGGGCGGTGTGACCCTTGGAGAGAACAAAACGATCCCGATCCTCCCACTTGGGGTTTGCCGGGTCAATCCGCATTTCGTTGAAATACAGATAGGTAAACATATCGGCAGCAGAAAGGCTTCCGCCGGGATGACCGGATTTCGCGCCGTGGGTGGCAGTGACGATGCCCTCACGAACCTTTACAGCTTCCAGCTGAAGCTGCTTGACATCGAGATGATTTGTCATTGTCATTACGCTCCTTTATATCAGCAATAATCGGTGAGCTTATTCGCTTTTATTATTATAGTTCCAAACGCCCCAAAAGTCGATAGGTTTACAGTTGACAATATAGCCAAATTATATGGATGAATTTGCTTTTTGCACAGTTGTATTGTTACGAAAATTCAGAGATTGGAAGAAATTGACAAAAGGACGGCAGCCGAAAAAAGAAACAGAAAAAGAAGGCAATTTACAACGGGAAAATCCCGTGCTATAATGCCCCGGATTAACGGAAAAACATTTCTATTTGACCCGGAGGGCAAACAAAATGGCAAAATCCAAGCGCATTACCGATATGACCCAGGGCAGCCCCCTGGCGCATATCATTACCTTTACCATGCCGCTGCTGGTGGGGAATCTGTTTCAGCAATTCTACAATCTGGTGGATTCCATCGTGGTGGGCAACTACGTTGGCGCGGATGCCCTGGCGGCGGTGGGCACCTGCGGCAGCCTTGGCTTTCTGTTCTTTTCCCTCAGCTCCGGCCTGGCTGTGGGCATTGGTATTTTGGCCGCCCAGTATTTCGGTGCCCGGGACACGGAGAAAATCCGCGCCACCATTGCAAACTCTACCTATATTCTGCTCTTGGCTGGCACGGCGGTCAGCCTGTTTGGCTTCTTCGGTGCCGATTGGCTGCTGCATTTGCTGCAAGTGCCGGAGGACATTTTCCCCATGTCCCTGTCCTATCTGCGGGTGACCAGCCTGGGCATTGTGGCAGTGGCACTGTATAACGGCGTGGCATCCCTGCTGCGGGCATTGGGGGATTCCAAGTCCCCGCTGTACTTTTTGATTTTCTCCTGCTTTTTGAACATTGTGCTGGATTTGCTGTTCGTATTGAAACTGAACATGGGCGTGTTCGGTGTGGGGCTGGCAACAGTGATTTCTCAGGCGGTTTCTTTCCTGGTGAGCATGGTCTATGCAATGACCAAGGTTTCCTATTTCCGGCTCAGCCCCCAGGAGTGGAAGCCTCAGAAGCAGATTATCCGCCGCTGCATGGAGCTGGGCATCCCCATGGCGCTGCAAAGTACCCTGATTTCCCTGTCCACCATGGTGCTGCAAGGGGTGGTCAACAGCTTCGGGCAGACGGTCATGGCGGCCTATACCGTGGTTGGCAAGGTGGAGCAGCTGGTGCAGATGCCCTATTCCTCCCTGTCCACTGCCATCACCAGCTTTGCCGGGCAGAACAAAGGCGCGGGGAAAATTGACCGGGTAAAGCAGGGCTACAAGGTCAGCTGGCTGATTGTGCTGGGACTGAGCCTGGCGCTGATCCCCTTCTTCTACCTGCTGGGCAGATGGACGGTGAGCTGCTTTGTGGGGGATGCGGATGTCATCGCCATGGGCGCAACGGCACTGAAGATTGACTGCCTGTTCTACTTCCCCCTGGGCATGATTTACATTCCCCGGGGCTTGCTCAACGGCTGCGGCGATGCCCGGTTCTGCCTGATGAACGGCATCAGCGAGGTTATCTGCCGGGTGGTGTTTGCCGCCATCCTGACCCGGATTCCCGGGGTTGGCTATTGGGGCGTGTGGCTGACCGAGGGACTGACCTGGGGTGTTACCAGCATCGTGTGCGTCCTGCGTTACCGCAAGGGTGGCTGGCAGCATTTGACCTTGGTTCAGGAATAACAGCAGAGGCGGACACTTGTCCATGTACGATAAACTTTTTAGCGGATTTGTGTAAAAAGGTGTGCGTCCATACAAAAAAGGCATTTTGCAGGAAAAACAAATTGACATTGCAAAATTACCGGAGTAAAATGTCTGTATATAGGCTGTTGGCTTTTATATACGAACACAAAGAGCGACAAGGACGTTGCTTGTGGGTTTTCCTATGAGCGTCCCTTGTCGCCTTTTTTCACCCGATTGAGCAGTACGCCAACTGTTCAAAACAAGTAAGAAAGGGGAACGACCATGAATCGTACCTTGTATTCAGAGCAATTTGAGCATGATGCCTGCGGCATTGGTGCAGTTGTCAGCATTGACGGCATTGCCAGCCATCAGATTGTTTCCGATGCCCTGACCATTGTGGAGCGGCTGGAACACCGCGCCGGAAAGGATGCCACCGGCGAGGTGGGCGACGGCGTTGGTGTGCTGCTGCAAATCTGCCACCCCTTCTTTGCAGCGCTGGGCTTCTCCCTTGGAAAGAAGGGGGACTATGGTGTTGGTATGTTCTTCTTCCCCCAGGACAGCCTGAAACGCCGGGAAGCACAGAAGCTATTGGAGGTGGTGTGCCGCAAGGAGGGTGTGCCCTTTTTGGGCTGGCGGCAGGTTCCTGTTGCGCCGGAGGTGCTGGGTGCCAGAGCACGGGAGTCCATGCCCTCCATCTACCAGTGCTTTGTGGCTCGCCCCGGAGATGTCGCCCAGGGGCTGGACTTTGACCGGAAGCTGTATGTCATCCGGCGGGTATTTGAGCAGAGCTGCGATACCACCTATGTGTGCTCCTTCTCCTCCCGAACAGTTGTATATAAGGGGATGTTCCTGGTAAACCAGCTGCGGAAGTTTTACCCCGATTTGCAGCAGGACAGCTACGAAAGCGCCATTGCCATGGTTCACTCCCGATTCTCCACCAACACCACCCCCAGCTGGGAGCGGGCGCACCCCAATCGATTGATTCTCCACAACGGCGAAATCAACACCATCCGGGGCAATGCCGACCGGATGCTGGCGCGAGAGGAAACCATGCAGTCTCCCTGCATGGCAGCGGACATGGACAAGGTTCTGCCGGTGATTCGGAAAAGCGGTTCCGACTCCGCCATGCTGGACAACACCCTGGAATTTCTTATGATGAATGGCATTCCCCTGCCCCTGGCGGTGATGATTACCATCCCGGAGCCGTGGCGCAACGATGCGGGGATGTCCCGAAAGAAGCGGGATTTTTACCACTACTATTCCACCATGATGGAGCCATGGGACGGCCCCGCCGCCATCTTCTTTTCCGACGGCGACATCATGGGCGCTGTTCTCGACCGCAACGGCCTGCGCCCCGCCCGGTATTATATTACCAAAGACCGGCATCTTGTTGTCTCCTCGGAAGTAGGCGTGCTGGATATCCCGGAGGAAAATATCCTCTGCAAGTCCCGCTTGCAGCCGGGCAGAATGCTCCTGGTGGACACCCTCCAGAAAAAGGTGATTTCCGATGCGGAGTGCAAGGCCTCCTTCACAGACCGTCAGCCCTATGGCGAGTGGCTTGACCAGCATCTGGTGACCCTGGAACAGCTGCCTGCCCCCAACCACAAGGTGCCCATGTACCCCCAGGCACTGCGGGAGAAGCTGTATAAGGCATTTGGCTATACCTATGAGGACATTAACGACGCAGTGCTGACCATGGCCAAAACAGGGTCTGAAAAGATAACCTCTATGGGGACGGACATCCCCCTGGCGGTGCTGTCCGAAAAGCACCAGCCTCTCTTTAACTATTTTAAGCAGCTGTTTGCCCAGGTCACCAACCCGCCCATCGATGCCATGCGGGAGGAAATCGTCACCGATACCACCGTTTACATTGGCTCCGACGGCAACCTTCTGGAAGAAAAGCCGGAAAACTGCCGGGTGCTGCAAATCAAAAATCCCATTCTCACCTCCCTGGAGCTGATGCAGATTCGCAATATGAAGCGCCCCGGCTTCAAGGTAGAGACGGTGAGTCTGCTATACTATAAAAATGCCTCCCTGAAAAATGCAGTGGATCGGCTGTTTGTGGAATGCGACCGTGCCTATCGGGACGGCGCAAACGTCATCATCCTCTCTGACCGGGGCGTGGACGAATATCACATGGCCATTCCGTCCCTGCTGGCGGTGTCCGCCATTGAGCACTATCTGGTGCGCACCAAAAAGCGGACGGCTGTTTCCATCATTCTGGAATCCGCAGAGCCTCGGGATGTCCACCATTTTGCAACCCTGCTGGGTTATGGTGCCCGCGCCATCAACCCCTATCTCGCCCAGGAGTGCGTGGCGGAGTTGGTGGAAAAGAACCGGCTGGATAAGGATGTGTATCAGGCCATCCATGACTATAATGCTGCCGTGCTTCACGGCATCGTGAAAATTGCCTCTAAAATGGGCATTTCCACCCTGCAATCCTACCAGTCCGCCCAAATTTTTGAGGCGGTGGGCATCTGCCACGAGGTGATTGACGACTATTTCACCGGCACGGTCAGCCCGGTGGAGGGCATTGGGCTGGAGGAAATCGGCGAGGGTGTCCAGTGGCGGCATAACCACGCTTTTGACCTGCTGGATTTGGGCGTGGATACCACCCTGGATTCCACCGGAACCCACAAACTTCGCTCCGGTCCAGGGGCGGAAGACCATATGTATAACCCCCAGACCATTGTGGCGCTGCGGGAGGCCGTGCGCACCAATTCCTATGAAAAATTCCGGGAATACACCGATTTGGTGGACGACGAGCGCCGCCCCCACACCCTGCGGGGTCTGATGGAGTTCCGCTATTCCGAAGACGGCGGTGTTCCCCTGGACGAGGTGGAGCCTGCCCGGGAGATTGTCAAGCGGTTCAAAACCGGTGCCATGTCCTATGGCTCCATTTCCCAGGAAGCCCACGAGTGCATGGCCATTGCCATGAACACCCTGGGCGGCAAGTCCAACTCCGGCGAGGGCGGTGAAGACCCGTCTCGGTACGGAACCATCAAAAACAGCGCCATCAAGCAGGTTGCCTCTGGCCGGTTCGGCGTGACCAGCGCCTACCTGAACAGTGCAAAAGAGATTCAAATCAAAATGGCGCAGGGCGCAAAACCCGGCGAGGGCGGCCATCTGCCCGGCAAAAAGGTTTATCCCTGGGTGGCGAAGGTGCGCTGCTCCACCCCCGGCGTGTCGCTGATTTCGCCGCCGCCCCATCATGATATTTATTCCATCGAAGACCTGGCACAGCTGATCTATGACCTGAAAAACGCCAACCGGGATGCCCGCATTTCCGTTAAGCTGGTATCCGAGGCCGGTGTCGGAACCATTGCAGCCGGCGTTGCCAAGGCCGGTGCAGGCTGCGTACTGATTTCCGGCTACGACGGCGGCTCCGGTGCAGCGCCCAAAAGCTCCATCCACAATGCGGGTCTGCCCTGGGAGCTGGGGCTGGCTGAGGCACACCAGACCCTCATCCGCAACGGCCTGCGCTCCCGCGTCCGCCTGGAAACCGACGGCAAGCTCATGAGCGGACGGGATGTTGCCATTGCCTGCATTCTGGGCGCGGAGGAATTTGGTTTTGCTACCGCTCCCCTGGTGACCATGGGGTGCGTGATGATGCGGGTGTGCAATATGGATACCTGCCCTGTGGGCATTGCCACGCAGAACCCGGAACTGCGCTGCCGCTTCCAGGGAAAGCCGGAGTATGTTATGAATTTCATGCTGTTCATTGCAGAGCAGCTGCGGGAAATCATGGCAAAGCTGGGGGTTCGGACGGTGGATGAACTGGTGGGACGGACGGACCTGATTGCCCCCCGGCAGCACCGCATTACCCACCGGGCGGACACCATCGACCTGAGCAGCATTCTCACGAACCTGCCCCCAGTGCATTACGAAGCCAAAGACCAGTATAATTTCCGCCTGGAAAAAACGGTGGACGTAAAGACGCTGCTGCCCGCCTTTGAGCAGAGCTTCCGCAAGCGCAAGCCCCACACGGAATCCATCCGGGTTTCCAGCGTGAACCGGACGCTGGGCACCATCCTGGGCAGCGAGATAACGCGGCGCTTCGGGGACAGCCTGGAGGAGGATACCTACCAGGTGAATTGCCAAGGCGGCGGTGGCCAGTCCTTCGGCGCATTCATCCCCAAGGGATTGACCATCCGGCTGGAGGGCGATGCCAACGACTATTTTGGCAAGGGGCTGTCCGGCGGCAAGCTGGTGGTGAAGCCCAAGGCGGATGCCGGATTCTGCGCCAAGGACAATATCATCATCGGCAACGTGGCACTTTACGGCGCAACCTCCGGCAAGGCATTTATCTGCGGCATCGCCGGAGAGCGGTTCTGCGTGCGTAATTCCGGCGCGATTGCCGTGGCGGAGGGCTGCGGCGACCATGGCTGCGAATACATGACCGGTGGCCGGGCGGTGATTCTTGGCAAGACCGGCAAGAATTTTGCAGCCGGTATGAGCGGCGGCATTGCTTATGTGCTGGACAGCGACCACGACCTCTATCTGCGGCTGAACAAGCAGATGGTGACCATCAGCGCTGTGACCGAGCGGCACGATGCCCATGAGCTGCGGCAGATGATTGAGGCTCATGTCCAGGAGACCGGCTCCGCATTCGGCAGGGAAATCCTGGCGCATTTCCCGGAATATCTGCCTAAATTCAAAAAGATTGTCCCCATTGATTACCAAAAGATGATTTCCACCATCGGCCAGATGGAGGAAAAGGGCATGGATCACGAGACGGCAACCATGGAAGCATTTTATCGCGTGAGCAAGGAGGCGTGAGTATGGGAAAGCCAACCGGATTTCTGGAATATAACCGAAAGATGAACGGAACGGTGGAACCGTTGGAGCGAATCACGTCCTTTGCGGAATTTCATCCGCCGCTCAGCCTGGCGGAGCGGCAGCGGCAGGCCGCCCGGTGCATGAACTGCGGCGTGCCCTTCTGCCAGTCCGGGGCGATTTTCGGCGGGATGTTCAGCGGCTGCCCGCTGCACAACCTGATTCCCGAGTGGAACGACGAGATATACAACAGCAACTGGCAGGAAGCTCTGTCCCGGCTGACCAAAACCAACAATTTCCCGGAATTTACGGGGCGGGTCTGTCCCGCGCTTTGCGAGGCGGCCTGCACCTGCGGGATGATGGGCGACAGTGTCACGGTGAATAACAACGAGCTGTCCATCATCGAGATGGGCTTCCAGCAGGGCTGGGTTACGCCCCGGGTTCCGCCGGTGCGCAGCGGCAAAAAGGTGGCGGTCATCGGCTCCGGCCCCTCCGGGCTGGCGGTGGCAGACCAGCTGAACCACCGGGGGCACAGCGTCACGGTGTTCGAGCGGGAAAACCGCCCCGGCGGCCTGCTGATGTACGGCATCCCCAATATGAAGCTGGACAAGGGCGTGGTCGCCCGCCGGGTGCAGCTCATGGAGGCGGAGGGGGTAACGTTCCGGGTCAACACCAATGTGGGTGTGGATATTACCCCGGAGGAGCTGCAAGAGCAGTTTGACGCGATTGTCCTTTGCTGCGGCTCCAAAACGCCCCGCAGCCTCAATGTGCCCGGCGCAGATGCCCAGGGCGTTCACTTCGCTGTGGATTTTCTGACGGCAGCTACCAAAAAGGTAATCGGGGAGACAGAACACTTCGCCATCACAGCGGAGGGAAAGCACGTGGTGATTGTGGGCGGCGGTGATACCGGCAATGACTGTGTGGGAACCTCCATCCGCCAGGGCTGCCTGTCCGTCACGCAGCTGGAAATGATGGGGAAGCCCCCTGTTACACGGGCAGAGAATAATCCCTGGCCTCAGTGGCCAAAGGTGCTGAAAACGGACTACGGCCAGCAGGAGGCCATTGCCAAATTCGGCCACGACCCCCGGCTGTATCAGACCACCGTGAAGGAAGTAAAGGTGAATGAGGCCAGTGCGGTCGCTGCGCTGGAAATCATCCACCTGGAGCCGAAGCTGGAAGATGGCCGCATGACCATGCAGCCCGTGCCCGGAACCGAGGAGGAGCTTCCCTGTGACCTTTTGCTGATTGCCGCCGGTTTTATTGGCTGCCAGAGCTATGTAGCGGAAGCCTTCGGTCTGCCCCGGGACAACCGTGGAAACCTGGTGACCACTGATTATCATACCCCGGTGGACGGAATTTTTGCTGCCGGCGACTGCCGCCGGGGACAGAGCCTGGTGGTGTGGGGCATTGCCGAAGGGCGCGCCTGTGCCAAGGCGGTTGACCAGTATCTCATGGGCTATACCAATATGCTGTAAAAGCAGTAAACAGCCGCCGGAAGATGCTTCCCGGCGGCTGCTGCATTTTAATTGTGCGACTTCCCATATTGCTGCATATAGCGCTTGGCGTAATCGGACACCCACTTTTTTTCGTAGGTCAGGAACGGTGCAATTTCGGTGTCATAGCCCGCTGCCCCCATTTTATACAGCGTGTAGACGCAATGTCCGCCAACGTCGCGGTCACCCAGCAGCGCTGCAATCTGCGGGGCATATTCGGCATATGCCCTTTGCCCCAGGAGCATGACAAAGCTCTCCCGTTCCCTTCCGGCATTCCGGTTTTTGCAGATGTCCAAAATTTCCGCAGCCTGCGTGCGGTTCAGCTTTTTGCCTGCGGTGCGGACAAGCTGGCGAATGGCTTCCCCCTGATTCCAGAGGGCAAGCTCCTCCTCATGCCAGCCCGGAACGCCCGGAAGCGCCGGGGTGCCTGGCAGGTCAGGCAGGGAATGCTTTGGAATCCGGCTGTTTGCAGCCGCAAGCAATGCTTGAAGGTCGGAATCAAAGGTGCTTCTGTCCACGGCATTTTCCTCCTTTTTGTCAAACCGGGGCTGTCCCTTTATGAGACAGCCCCGGCAATCTTATTCTTCTTCCTTCAGTGCGATATGCACATCGTCCAGCTGCTTCTGGTCTACGGTGCTGGGCGCGCCCATCATCAAATCCTGGGCATTCTTATTCATGGGGAAGGTGATGACCTCGCGGATGCTCTCCTCACCGGTGAGCATCATAATCAGGCGGTCAACACCGGGGGCTGCACCGGCATGGGGGGGTGCGCCATAGGTAAAGGCGTTGTACATGGCGGGGAACTTGGCCTTGACGGCATCCTCACCCAGGCCCACCATCTCAAAGGCCTTGACCATAATTTCGGGGTCATGGTTCCGAACAGCACCGGAAGCACACTCATAGCCGTTGCACACCAGGTCATACTGGTTGGCATTGACGGCCAGCAGTTTTTCGGTATCACCCTCGGCATCCTCCAATGCTTTCAGGCCGCCCTGGGGCATGGAGAAAGGATTGTGGCAGAATTCCAGCTGCCCGGACTCCTCGCCAATCTCGTACATGGGGAAATCCACAATCCAGCACAGTGCATACTGCTCCTCATCAAAATGACCCGGCACCCGGCGGCCCAGCAGAATGCGAATCACACCGGCGGTCTTCTGGGCAGCGGACTTTTTGCCGGCAGCCATGCACACGAAGGAACCGGGCTTGAGGTTCAGGCGCTCTTTCAGTGCCTCGCCGCACTCGCCCAGGAACTTGGAGATACCGCCGGTCAGGCTGCCGTTCTCGTCCACCTTGACCCAGCAAGCCTTGTTGCCGGTCTGGACTTCCACATCCGCCAAAAGCTTATCAATCCACTTACGGGGCTGGTTAAAATCATCCACCGCCACAGCCTTGACCACAGCGCCCTCGAAGGGGCCGAAGCCGCAGCCCTGCACCACATTGGAAATGTCCTGAATTTCCAAATCGATGCGCAGGTCGGGCTTATCGGAACCGTAGCGCTCCATAGCATCGTTATAGGCAATGTGCCGCCAGGGAGCCTGCGCAACCCGCTTGTACTTACCGAATTTCTCGTAAACAGGCTGGAGCACGGTTTCCAGGGTTTCCAGCACATCCTCCTGGGTTGCAAAGGCCATTTCCATATCCAGCTGATAGAACTCGCCGGGGGTACGGTCGGCGCGGGCATCCTCATCCCGGAAGCAGGGAGCAATCTGGAAATAGCGGTCGAAGCCGGAGGTCATCAGCAGCTGCTTGAACTGCTGGGGTGCCTGGGGCAGGGCATAGAACTTGCCGGGATGGTTCCGGGCCGGAACCAGGTAGTCTCTTGCGCCCTCGGGGCTGGAGGAAGTAAGAATGGGGGTGGTGATTTCCAGGAAGCCCTGCTCGGTCATCAGGCGGCGCAGCTCGGCAACCACCTGGCAGCGCAGCACGATGTTGTTCTTCACCGCCGGATTCCGCAGGTCGAGGAAGCGGTATTTCAGGCGGGTATTCTCATCGGCATCCCGGGACTTGTTGATTTCAAAGGGCAGCTGGTTGTGAACGCACTTGCCCAGCACCTGAATATCGGTGGGGACAACCTCAATGTCGCCGGTGGGCAGCTTGGGGTTCTTGCTCTCCCGTTCCCGGACAGTGCCGGTGACGGAGATGGTGGACTCCTTGTTGATGGGCTTGACCAGCTTCATCATTTCCTCGGTTTCCACAACAACCTGGGTGGTGCCGTAGTAGTCCCGCAGAACCAGGAATGCAAAATTGGAGCCGACTTCCCGGACGTTTTCCAGCCAGCCGACAATGGTAACCTGCTTGCCCACATCGGAAAGACGCAGTTCGCCGCAGGTATGAGTTCTGGATTGCTTCATAATCAAAGCCTCTCTTATTTCTGATTTAACAGCATATATTCTCTCACAATCCGTCGGAAAAGTCAATCATTTTGCGCCCACTTGAAATTGCAGAAACGGAATGTTAAAATAGTATTATAAATGGGTTTGCCCCCGTCCGGCACAAAGCGCCCTCGGCTCCACCTCTGGGGGAGTCCTTGGCAAAACCAGCACCCGTTTTCATTCAACCAACTGCTCAATCCCGTCAGCCGGCGGGCGGATGCTATCCACCCCACCCCATACACTATAATACAGAGGTTATCTATGCTTCCTGAAAAATTTCTTGCCCGGATGCAGCAGCAGCTGGGAGACGAATATGACGAATATCTGCGCTCCCTTCAGCGCCCCCGTGCCGTTGCCCTGCGGTTTAACCCCCTGAAGGGTGCCGTTCCGGTACTGCCCTTTGTGGGAGAGCCGGTGCCCTGGGAACCTATGGGCTATTACTATGACCCGGACAGCCGCCCCGGCCTGCACCCCTATCACGAAGCCGGTGTCTATTATTTGCAGGAAGCCAGCGCCATGGCTTCCGCCGCCCTGCTGGAGCCTCAGCCAGGGGAAATCATCCTGGATTTGTGCGCCGCCCCCGGCGGAAAATCCACCCAGATTGCAGGGCGGATGCAGGGTCAGGGGCTGCTGGTGAGCAATGAAATCAATCAAAAGCGGGCAAAGGTGCTCTCCCGCAACATCGAACGCCTGGGCATCGGCAACGCCGTGGTGACGGGCGAAACCCCCGCCGCCCTGGCAGACCGATTCCCCGGCTTCTTCCACCGCATTATGGTGGATGCCCCCTGCTCCGGCGAGGGAATGTTCCGCAAGGAGGAAGCCGCCATCACCGATTGGAGCGAAGAAAACGTGGAGATGTGCGCCCGCCGTCAGGCAGAGATTCTGGACTGCGCCACTGCCATGCTCCGCCCCGGCGGACGGCTGGTCTATTCCACCTGTACCTTCGCCCCCCAGGAGGACGAGGAGGCGGTGGGGGCATTTCTCGCCCGCCACCCGGAATTTGAAGCGGAACCGGTGAACGCCCCCTGGTTCCAGGAGAGCCGCCCGGGAATGTACCGGCTGTGGCCTCATAAGCTGCTGGGCGAGGGACATTTCGCCGCCGTGCTGCGTAAGATGGACTGTGAGGAAACCGCCCCGGCATGGGAATCAGAAAAGCCCCAGCGTCTGCCCGACGCTTTCCTGCGCTTTGCCAAGGAGCTGGACATTCAGCTTCCCCAGGGGCAGGCCGTTGCCTTCGGCGATACCCTGTACTGGATGCCCCGGCAGATGCCGCCGCTGCAAAAACTGCGGGTGCTGCGTCCCGGTCTGGAACTGGGAACGCTGAAAAAAGACCGGTTTGAGCCGTCTCACGCCCTGGCACTGTGGCTGAAGCACTGCAAGAACGAAATTTCCCTTAGCCCGGAATCCAAAGAGCTGGCAGCTTACCTCCACGGCGAGGCTATCCCCTGCGCAGAGCGGGGCTGGTGCCTGGTAAAAGCGGGGGCGTACTCCCTGGGCTGGGGCAAAGGGGACGGAAATCAGCTGAAAAACCACTACCCCAAAGGACTGCGGAAATAAATTCTTTACATAATTCGGAATCTATGCTAGTATAGAAGAGTAAATCCGCATTTTATTGAAATTATCGCAGGGAGAGGATCATCCTTGGCCATATATGAAATTAACGGCGGCAAGCCCCTCAACGGCTCCGTCACCATCAGCGGTGCAAAAAACGCGGCGGTCGCCATCCTGCCGGCTGCGCTGCTGGTCAGCGGCAAATGCCGCATTGAAAATGTACCCGACATTTCCGATGTACGCATTCTGCTGGACATCCTGGAGGGCATGGGCGCAGATATCCACTGCCCGGAATCCCATGTGGTAGAAATCGATTGCACCGCCGTCCACTGCACCGAGCCTGACCGCAATCTGGTGCAGGAAATGCGCGCCAGCTATTATCTGATGGGTGCACTGCTGGGGCGCTTCGGCCATGCCCATGTGGCGCTGCCCGGCGGCTGCAATTTTGCATCCCGCCCCATCGACCAGCACATCAAGGGCTTTTTGGCTCTGGGTGCAGAGGTGGAAGAAACCGAAGACTATGTTGCCTTACGGTCAGGCAGCGATGGCTTGCAGGGCAGCCGCCTGAGTCTGGACCTTGCCTCCGTGGGTGCGACGGTAAACATCATGCTGGCAGCAACCCTGCTGCCCGGCCAGACCGTCATTGAAAACGCCGCCAAGGAGCCGCACATCGTAGACCTTGCCAACTTTCTTAACACCATGGGTGCCCGGATTTCCGGTGCGGGCACAGACACGGTGAAAATCCGCGGAGTCAATTCTCTGCGGGGCGGCACCTACACCATCATCCCCGACCAGATTGAGGCAGGTACTTATTTGGCAGCTGTGGCTGCCACCGGCGGCAATGTGCTGGTGCAGAATGTCATTCCCAAGCATCTGGATTGCATCACCGGCAAGCTGCAAGACATGGGCGTGAAGATTATTCCCTTTGATGATGCCGTGCGAGTCATCAGTGACCGCCGTCTCCGCCCTGCTACCGCCAAAACGCGCCCCTATCCCGGCTTCCCCACGGATATGCAGGCTCAGGTGTGCGTGTGCATGGCACTGGCACACGGCATCAGCCGCCTGACGGAATCCGTTTATGAGACCCGCTTCTTCGGCTACTGCTCCGAGCTGGAGAGCATGGGCGCAAAAATTTCCATTGAGGGCAGAACCGCCATTGTGACGGGTGTTGACCACTTGAAGGGGGCAACGGTTGCCGCCCACGACCTGCGGGCGGGCGCGGCGCTGGTGATTGCCGGTTTGGCCGCCAAGGGCACCACCAAAGTGCAGAACATTCACTTTGTGGAGCGGGGCTACGAGGATTTGATTGGAAAGCTCACCGCCCTGGGAGCGGACATCAAGCGCATTGAAGAATAACAAAAGGGAGCCGCAGGAACGCGGCTCCTTTTCGTATTTGACAGCATTTTTATGGTGTGGTACACTGGGAAATAAATTACCCCAGCGTCCCACGAAAAGGAGGAACTGCCATGTCTGCCATTGAACAGCAAATTGAGGGAATTGTGGATAACATTTTGGAGGACTACCGCCACGGACGGGACATTGATAAACTAAACCCCTTTGTCCACCCGGACAAGGAGACGGTCACGGACATTATCCGCAAGCTGCTGCGAATCTGCTATCCCGGTTCTTCCCGGGATAAGAGCTACCGGATGTACAATTCCCGCTACAACCTGTCCATGCTCATTGAGGACGTGATGTACAACCTCAACAAGCAGATTGCCATTGTGTTGGGGCTTCAAATGGAGGAAGCCGAGGCCGAGGAACGAGCACAGCTGCTGAGTCTGGAATTTTTCCGCCAGCTTCCCGCCGTCCGGGCAATGTGCCAGACGGATGTGGAGGCCTTTTACGATGGCGATCCCGCTGCCTACAGCACCGACGAAATCATCTTCTGCTACCCCGGTCTGTTTGCCATCACAGTTTACCGCATGGCTCATGTGCTGTACACCCTGGGAGTTCCCATGCTGCCCCGGATGATGACGGAGCACGCCCACGGCGTGACCGGCATCGACATCAACCCCGGTGCCACCATCGGAAAATACTTTTTCATTGACCACGGCACCGGCATCGTGGTGGGCGAAACCACGGTGATTGGCGACCATGTGAAAATCTACCAGGGCGTAACCCTGGGCGCTTTGACCACCCGGGGCGGCCAGAGCCTGCGGGGCAAGAAGCGTCACCCCACCATTGAGGACAACGTCACCATTTACGCCGGTGCATCCATCCTGGGCGGCGAGACGGTGATTGGCAAAGACTGCGTGATTGGCTCCAACGTGTTCATCACCCACTCCATCCCCGCCAATACCACCGTCAGTGTCAAAAGCCAGGAGCTTCAGTTCAAGTCCCGCAAAACGGAACCCTTCTGGGAAAATCAGACGTGAGCATCAGTTCCGCCAGCCAATGACGCTACGCACCGCCATTGAAAAAGCCCATGACCTTATTGCAAGTGGTCATGGGCTTTTCATTTTATTTCAGTTCTACGCTGAGCACGTCGCCGGTTTTGTCGTTGATGGTAGCGGTAACTGTTCCGATTTCCGTCAGCGCTCCGGCTGCGGCAGCCTTTCCGGCCGGGGTCTTGGACATGGCGCGGATGGCCTCAATCTTCTGGGCGTTATCCGTGCAGCCGTCAATGTCATAGCCCTCCAATGCTTCCTCGTTCACGGTATAGCAGATGGCGGTGTAGTGCATTTCACTGCTGAGGAACTTCTTATTGGACTTGGTGACGATGGTAATCACCGTCTCCCCTTCCAGCCCGTCGGTATGCTCTGCCACAGCCTGTGCCACGGCGGTATTGGCGTTATAGCGGTCATCCCCCTGGGACTTGGTAATGAGGTTGGTGGTGTTGTAATAGTAGTTCAGGTAGCCAAATACGCAACCACAGCCCACCGCAAACAGGATGGCCAGGACAGCAACCTGCTTTTTTGTGAACTTCAGGGCATCCTTTGCATCCACGCCGGTTTGGGTCAGTCCCATGCGGTTGGTGATTGGAATCATAATGCGCAGAAACAGGGTCAACGCCACAGACTCGATGGGGAACATAAACAGATTCTTGATGATGCTGGGCAGTGCCATGGCAAAGGTATACTGCTTGCCGCCCATATACAGGGCATAGTACCACATATAGATGGGTGTTTGGATCAGCATATTCACCACGATGCAGATGGTGAACCGGCTGAGCATGACCCGGACGGGGCCGACCTTGGCACGGTACAGGAACAGGGCAAAGATGACGCTGCCCGCCACCTCAGTCAGCACGAAGGGCACGAAGTAAACGCCCTCAGGATTTTGCAGGTAGCCCAAAATATCCGTTGCCACCGCGCAGATGGCGGCAACCACGGGGCCAAAGACCATGGCGCCCAGGGCATTGACAATGAAGGCGGTGTTGATTTTCAGGCCGGGGGCCAGGGGGATGGCCACCAGCTTCATGGCAACCCGCAGAGCAATCATCAATGCAGCGAACACCAGAACGCGGGTGTCTTTCAGCTCACCGGCGGCATCTTTCCAATATGCCTTGGAAAAGGGATGGGAATAGAGCGTTTTGTTTTTTGTTTGGGACATGAATCATTCCTCCTTTTGATGTAGGAGCGTTCGGAATCGGATTGTGGGACTTACCCTGTGTATGCCAAAAAAGAAGCCCCAGGGGCACAGTACCCCCGGGGAGATAAAAACAGTATTCTGGCATACCCGATGAGCCAGCCAGGAATTACAACCCGTGCCGTTCGCCCAACCGAGTGTCGTTGCTACATAAAGGAGGAAACCCCTTTTATGGCGCAGCGGGTGCGGAAACGCTATCGCGGGCAATATGCCCTTCGTCTGCCATACAACTCCCCATTCCAGCAGCACTTCACGCAGGGTTTCCTACTCTGTTCAGCGGTAGTATACACCATGAGGAAGAAATTGTAAAGAGGGGAATCAATATTTTTTTATTTAATTCTGAAAATATCGATACATTCTATTCTCCTGCGCCGCCCGAAGCTGACGCAATCGGGCGGTGCGTTGAATGGAAATCGCTAAAATCATCCCAGCGGCTATTCCACCAGGGATTCCGCCAGAATGCAGATTTTTTCGGCGGCATCTTTGGCAATCAGGCTGCGCTGTGCCTGGTACATATGCTGCAACAGCGCAGTATCCTCCGGCAGCTTCAGCAGATGCTCCAATGCCTCCCGGTTGAGCGTCACGGGGACGGCCATGCCGGTTTGGGTAAAAAATTGCAGATTGCGGCTCTCGCAGCCGGGGATGGGCGGCAGCAGCCCCAGGGGAACTTCTGCCACCGCCGCCTCGGTGGTGGAAAGGCCGCCGGGTTTGGTCAGGTACAGGTCACAGGCGCGCAGGTACAGCGCCATCTTGTCCGTGTTGCCCAGCAGTGTTGCCTCCGCTCCAAACCGCTTTTCCAGCTGACGGCGAACGGACGCATTGCTGCCGCAAATGGCAATCACATGAAAATCCGTCCCCCTTGTCAAATCCGTCAGCAGCTCCATGGTCTTTTCCAGGCTTCCCGCGCCGATGCTGCCGCCGGACACCAGCACATAGCGCTTCCCTTCCGCCAGCGCCAGTTGGCGCTTTGCCTCCGCCTTGGACACCGCTTCCCGGAACACGCGGCCAACCGGGATACCGAAGGGATAAATCTTTTCCTCCGGGATGCCCCATCCCACGAACTCCGCCGTAAGCGCCGGAGCAGGAATGACATAGGCATCCAGCCGGCACTCCTCCGTGAAGGGGATGCAGGTGTAGTCCGTTGCCACGAAGATGGTCTTTGGAACGGCCGCCCCGTGATTTTTCAGGTAGGTCAGCATCTCCCCCGGATAGACATGGGTAGTGATGACCACATCGGCGGGGTGCTCCTGCAGATAGCCCTCCAGCGCCTCCGCCCCCTTGCCGTTGGCGAAGTACACCGGCGACCGCCAGGGCAGGCGGCGATAGGCATTGCCCAAGGCATACACAAAGCCGAAGCTCCGGGGGCTGCGCTGGGCGATGGAAATATAGGCATTGTCCACCAGCTGCGCCGCCTTTTCACCGCATAGGTCGATGGGATTCATCATGGTGACATTGTGCCCCCGCTGCCGCGCCTCCGCCTCCACTGCGTGGGCAGCCGCGTTATGGCCGCCGCCGGTTCCGCAGGATAATACAAGAATATTCATCAGAGAATCTCCTTTCCCGCCAGCAGCACCTGGGTATGCTCCCGAGGCTCCCGGCTCAGGTGTAGCCGCAAAAATACAACGCCGGAAATCAGCGCAAAGCCCAGCACCACGCCGTCCGGCTGGTGGGTAAAGGCTTCCAGCAGCACCGTCACGAAATATGTAATGGCCGTCCGCTGGAAATGCGGGGTAATTTTGACTACGACGGAGAAAAAGACGAATGCACCCGCAAACAGCAGCACCGGCGACCACAGGGGAACCAATCCCAGCAGGCTGCCAAAGCTCACCGCAATCCCCTTGCCGCCCCGCAGACCATAGAAGCAGGAGAAGGCGTGACCCAGCACGGGAGCCAGCAGCACCAGCGCCAGTGTAACCGGGGTGATGTCCTCGCCGCTGTGCAGAAACAGCCATACCGGCAGGAAGCCCTTGAGCATATCCCCCGCCAGGGTCAGCACCCCGCAGGCAAAACCGCCATAGGCAAAGGCATTGGCTGTGCCGGGGTTTTCATCCTTACTTTGCCGGTATTCATCGGCCTTGCCGAACAGCTGCAAAAACACCCGCGCATACAGTACACTGCCGGACAGATAACCGGCGATAACATACATGAGATACCGATTCATACATTCTCTCCTTTCGGCAGACGCACGGTGAAAATCACCGCGCCGCCCATACTCTCTGCCTTGACCGTTCCCCCGTGAAGCTCCACCACCCGCTTGACGATGGCAAGCCCCACGCCGTTGCCGGCGGAAAAATGGGAATGGTCAGCCTGATAAAACTTCTGGAACACCCGCTCCAAATCCGCCTGGGGAATTTCTCCGCTGTTGGCCACCTGCACTTCGATGACGGTGTCCATTTCCGCAATGCGCACCTGCAAGGGGCCGTACTCCGGGGAATATTTCACCGCATTGTGAACCAGGTTAATCCAGACCTCCTGCATCATCTCCTCGTTGGCGGTGATGCTGACCTCCGGGAAATCCAGCTCCAGCTCCAGGTGCTTGGCGCTCCACTGGTCTTGCAGCAGCAGCACCGCGCTGCGAATCTGCTCGGAAAGGTTGTAGCAGCTGACACCGGTGAGGATGCTCTGGTTTTCCACTTTGGTCAATTTCAGCACATTGGTTGCCATGTTGCTCAGGCGCTGTGATTCCTCCACAATGGCATCGATGTATTCCTTGCGCTGCGCTTCCTCCAAATCCGCCCGCTGCAAAAGCTTTGCAAACCCGGCGATGGACACAATGGGTGTTTTGAACTCATGGGAAAAATTATTGATGAAATCCTGCCGCAGCATCTCGGTATTGCCCAGCTCCTCGGCCATTTTGTTGAAGCTCTCCTCCACCTGCAAAAAGGCGGGAATCATGTCAATGGTTTTGCTGAAATGCACCCTGGCCTGGAAATCTCCGGCGGCCAGCCGGTTCATCTGGTCAATGAGCCAGTTGATGGGTTTGAGGGGAATGCGCACCACCAGGGCAGATAGCCCGGTGCCCACAATCAAACTGAGCACCGCCGTCAGAATCAAAATCTGCAAGGTATTGGGCAGGCTCAGGGCGGAAAAGGGAGCGCTGTCGCGCAGGGTAAAGGCGGACAAGTACACAACTCCCACCGTCAGCAGCAAAGAAACCACCAGAATGCTGAAGGTAAACAGGGCAAACACCAAGGTGAGAGAACGATGGCGCTGCTTCTTTTTCTTGGCTGTCATTCCTTTTTCACCGCCTTATAGCCCAGACCCCGGACGGATTCTACAGAGAACTCATCCCAGCCCTCAAATCGCTTGCGCAGCCGTCCCACATGGACGGTAACGGTCTCCCAGCCGGTTTCGCAGTCCATGCCCCAGATTTCATCCATGAGCTGAATGCGGGTAAATATCTTGCCGGGGTAGGACAGCAGCTTATACAGCAGCAGGAACTCCTTTTGGGGCAGCTCCTGGGTCTGGCCGGGACGGGAGACGGTGAAGGAATCGTAGTCCAGCACCACATTCCCAATGACAATGCGCCGGTCATTGGCGATTTTGGCGCGGCGCAGCAGCGCCTTGATGCGAAGCAGCATCTCCTCCTCGTCCACAGGCTTGGTAATGTAATCGTCCGTTCCCACCAGGAAGCCCTTATGCTTGTCTGTTGGCAGCTGCTTGGCGGACACCATCAAAATGGGCAGATTGCTGTTGCCCGCCCGGATGGTTTCGGTAAAGGCATAGCCGTCCATTCGCGGCATCATTACGTCCAGCACCACCAAATCGATATGTTCTTTTTCCAGAATGTCCAGGGCATCCTGGCCATCCACGGCAACGGTAACGTGGTAGCCCGCGCCCTCCAGGATTGCCTTCATCAACAGCCGCGTATTTTTATCATCATCCGCAACCAGAATGTTGACCATACTGTTCACCTCATTCTTCTCCGTATACAATAATGCAGTATCCCTATTTTCGTCAAGTATACACTGCCAAAATAAACCGAAACAAAACAGGCAGGGCCGCTTGCCAATGACGCTGCGGACATGGCACAAATCCATCGGTTCCCGAACCCGCCCGGTGACGAGACTGCTCAAAATCGGTTTATACACGCCCACCGGGTCGACTGGCAGTCGTCCCCTACAGATGCCCTTGCAACGAACCATTGTTTGGCGGCAATACCGCCCACTTTCTTGACAAACGAGCGAAATTGGCGTATCATATTTTTGTCAAAGCCAGAGTGCCCTCTGCGCCGGTCGGGCGTTGGGGGAGAATAGACAATCCGGTGCAATTCCGGAACGGTACCGCCACTGTAAGTGCAGAGGCCGGGAGCAAGACGAAAGTCAGCCATTGGGGCTACCCCCGAGAAGGCGCTCTCCGCCGCGGATGCACAAGTCAGGAGACCTGCTCGGGTTTGCCGCCTTTTCCCGGAAATTGGAAAATGCGGTATTTTTGCCTGCGGAAATACGGCTGCGGCAGTCCATTGTTGGGCTGCCGCTTTTTATTTGGAGGAATTATGGCAACACCCCGTTTTATGCTGGCCGGGCAAAGCAGCGGCTGCGGAAAAACCACCGTCACCTGTGCCGTTCTGCAAGCCCTGGTGAACCGCGGCCTGCAAGTGGGCGCATTCAAATGCGGCCCGGACTACATCGACCCCATGTTTCACAGCAGGGTTATTGGTGCAAAAGCCCGGAACCTGGATCTGCATTTTTTCAGCGAAAACACGCTGCGCTGTCTGCTGGCACAAAACGCCGCCGACCGGGATGTGAGCGTGATTGAGGGGGTCATGGGCTACTACGACGGTGCCGGTCTGACCAGTGAAAAAGCCAGCTCCTATGAAGTCGCCCAGGTCAGCCGCACCCCGGTGGTGCTGGTGGTCAATGCCCGAGGCGCCGCTCTGTCCCTGCTTCCGGTGATTCAGGGCTTTCTGCATTTCCGCGCGTCCTCCGGTATCCGGGGCGTGATTCTCAACCAGTGTACCGCCATGACCTATGGGGCGCTGAAGCCCTGCATTGAGGCTCAGTGCGGCATCCGGTGCTATGGCTTTCTCCCCCGGATAGCCGAGGCGGAGGTGGGCAGCCGCCATCTGGGGCTTATCACTGCGGACGAGGTGGCCGATTTGCAGGAGAAAATGCAGAAATTGGCCGCTCAGGCAGAAAAATCCATTGATTTGGATGGGCTGCTTGCCCTGAGCCAAGAAGCGCCCCCGCTGGATTACGAACCCATCGTTATTTCTGAGAAAGACCCCATCCGGGTGGCGGTGGCGCGGGACAACGCCTTCTGCTTTTACTATGAGGATAGCCTGGATGCCCTGCGGCAAATGGGGGCAGAGCTGATAGAATTCAGTCCCCTGCGCGACTGTGCCCTGCCAAAGCATATCCACGGGCTTTACCTGGGGGGCGGCTATCCCGAGCTGTATGCAGCAGGGCTGGCCGCAAACAAAACAATGCTGCACGATATCCGGGCAGCGCTGGAAAGCAGACTGCCCTGCATTGCGGAGTGCGGCGGCTTTATGTACCTGACGGAGAAAATCGGAGAAGAAAAAATGGTGGGCTTCCTGCCGGGGCAATGCTTTGACACCGGCAAGCTCACCCGCTTTGGCTATGTGACCCTGACAGCCACCAAGGATAATCTTCTGTGTGATGCCGGGGGCAGCATCCCCGCCCACGAATTTCACCACTGGGACTGCACCAGTCCCGGCGCAGACTTCACTGCCACAAAATCCACCGGCAAACAGTGGCCGTGCATCGTTGCCACGGATAGCCTGTACGCCGGTTACCCTCACTTCCATTTTTACTCCAATCTCCACTTTTTAGAGCATTTTTATGGGAAATGTTCAAATTTTCGCAACACTCTGTGGCGCGAAGCGCCCTCGGCTCCCCTGAAAGGGTGTTGCAGAGCGCAGCGGGTCTTTCAAAATTATGATTGCCAGTGGCAATCATACAACGATTAAAAGCTGGCAGCCCGAACGGGCTGACTGAGGGGTTTTCTTGCTCAGTTT
>ERZ1034998.505-NODE-505-length-25178-cov-5.152530_pt1 | contig 25178 bp, 18 predicted proteins | sample MGYA00520621_ERZ1034998 | MGnify/ENA primary metagenome ERZ1034998 (study PRJEB33766, sample SAMN09781748) | gut metagenome | biome: gut microbiome | host: Homo sapiens | place: Madagascar | study: EMG produced TPA metagenomics assembly of the PRJNA485056 data set...
AACATGAAATTGCAGTCACTTGCAGCAGAGTTGTCAGCTACTACTTATCCGGGCAGAGGAATCGTGATCGGACGTTCCAAGGACGGAAAGAAAGCCGTTACCGCTTATTTTATCATGGGAAGAAGCGAGAACAGCCGCAATCGTGTATTTGTAGAGGATGGAGAGGGAATCCGCACCGAGGCATTTGATCCATCGAAGCTGGTTGATCCGAGCCTGATCATCTATGCGCCGGTTCGTGTTCTTGGAAATAAAACGATCGTGACCAACGGCGACCAGACTGATACGATCTATGATCTGATGGATCGTCAGATGACATTTGAGCAGTCTTTGAGAACCCGCGAATTTGAGCCGGATGCTCCAAATTTTACCCCGCGTATCTCAGGAATCATGCACATTGAAGATGGAAAATACAATTATGCAATGTCTATTTTAAAGAGCAACAACGGCAATCCGGACTCCTGCAACCGTTATACTTTTGCTTATGAGAACCCGCTTGCAGGCGAGGGACGTTTTATCCACACTTACATGGGCGATGGCAACCCGCTTCCAAGCTTTGAGGGAGAGCCGACATGGGTGGACATTGATGGAGACATTGACAGCTTCACCAAGCTTGTATGGGACAATTTGAACGAGGAGAATAAGGTTTCTCTGTTCGTACGTTTTATTGATATCGAAACCGGAAAATACGAGAGCAGAATTGTAAATAAGAACGTTCGCTAAGTCAGATAAGGAGAGAAGATCATGCAGGAATATGAATTAAAATATGGATGTAACCCAAATCAGAAGCCATCACGCATTTATATGCAAAATGGAGAACTTCCGATCAAAGTGTTAAACGGCAGAGCCGGATATATCAATTTTCTGGACGCTTTTAACGGCTGGCAGCTTGTGCGCGAGTTAAAGAGAGCGACCGGACTTGCAGCAGCAACCTCATTTAAGCATGTTTCACCGGCCGGTGCAGCAGTGGGGCTTCCGCTCAGCGATGTTGAAAAGAAGATCTACTGGGTAGACGATCTGGACATTGAGTTCACTCCGCTGGCAAATGCGTATATCCGTGCAAGAGGCGCAGATCGTATGTCCTCCTTCGGAGATTTTATCTCACTTTCCGATGTGTGCGATGCAAGCACAGCAACCGTTATCAAGCGCGAGGTATCCGACGGAATCATCGCTCCGGGATACACCGATGAAGCACTTTCCATCTTAAAGGAGAAAAAGAAGGGCAATTACTGCATCATTGAGATTGATCCAAACTATGAGCCGGCACCAATCGAGCACAAAGAGGTATTTGGAATCACCTTCGAGCAGGGAAGAAATGAGCTGGTGATCGATGACAAGTTCTTTAGCAATGTTGTGACCAAGAACAAGGATTTAACTGATCAGGCAAAGATGGATCTTGCAATCGCAATGATCACCTTAAAGTATACACAGTCCAATTCCGTATGCTTCGTCAAGGGCGGACAGGCAATCGGTATCGGCGCAGGACAGCAGTCCCGTATCCATTGCACCAGACTTGCAGGCTCAAAGGCAGACAACTGGTGGCTGCGTCAGTCTCCGCAGGTACTTGGACTTCCTTTCGTGGATGACATCAAGCGTGCAGACCGTGACAATACGATAGATCTTTACATGGGTGAGGATTACATGGACGTTCTCGCAGAGGGCGAGTGGCAGAAGTATTTCAAGGTTAAGCCGGATGTGTTTACCGCAGAGGAGAAGCGTGCATGGCTCGACAAGAACACCGATGTTGCACTTGGCTCCGATGCATTTTTCCCATTCGGTGACAACATCGAGCGTGCATTTAAGAGCGGCGTAAAATATGTTGCACAGCCGGGCGGATCTATCCGCGACGATCAGGTGATCGCTACCTGTGACAAGCACGATATGGTCATGAGCTTTACCGGACTGCGTTTGTTCCATCACTAATTTCATAGGGAACTGAATAGGGAAGTTTAACTAAGCGCTCATCCGGATGGATGGGCGCTTTTCAAATATTAAAATATTTTTTCATAATTCTTTCATGGAATGTTTATTCTTTTTAAGCTCCAATGGTATATAATGGAAGCTATGGAAGAACAAATGAAGATCAACACCGTAATTGAATATCAACGGACAGAGGATGCGGTACAGGGATCAGAAAACGCCGGAAGGCCGGCACAGCCCACGACGGAGCAGCTGGTGCAGGAAGCCACGGAGTTTCAGAGAACGCAGATGTCGCAGGAAAATGTAGAACCAGAAAACGAGAATGATGTCTATCTGCCGCAGATGGTTGAGTATCTGGATATGGATCTGCAATATCGCAAGCTGCTTTATATTCATGAGGCAGCCGTGCAACAGTTGGTTGCAAAGCTCAATATCTTAAAGGGCGAGTTTCAGTTTAACAATGACCGCAATCCGATTTCAACAATATCCAGCAGGATCAAGTCGAAGGAGAGTATTATATACAAGATGCATAAGAAGGGTGTGCCGATGACGGTCAGCTCGCTTCTTAAAAATGTGCATGATATTGCAGGCGTCCGTGTAGTCTGCCCGTTTATCGAGGATGTGTACTATGTGGCTCGTATGCTTGTGAAGCAGCGTGACATTGAAGTGATGGAGGTTAAGGATTATATTCGTCAGCCGAAGCCGAACGGGTATCGGAGCCTTCATCTGATCGCGGCAGTCCGCGTGGATTTTGCGGAGGCTTCAAGGTCTATTCCGGTAGAGATACAGATACGGACGATCGCGATGGATTTCTGGGCGAGCACGGAGCACCAGCTGCGTTATAAAAAGGATCGGGTATTTTCCGAAGAATTGCAGGACAAGCTGAAAAATTGTGCAGATCTGATGGCACAGGCAGATGCACAGATGCAGGAAATTGCCGGGGACTTTGGATCAGAGCAGTGGTAAGCAGGAATATGAGAATAGAATAGATATGATAGCGGAAGCAGCCGGCATAGAGAATATGCCGGCTGTTTTGCTAGATATAGCCGTGATACCCCAGGGACAAGGTGCGTCAGGGCAAGACAAGGTGAAATGCAGCCGCAATGCCCCAAGGCTAGGAAGAGCTGGGGAACGGTAGAGCAAAATGTATCTGTGATACCCCAAAAACAAAGAATGCCGGGGTATGTCAGAACAAAATGTAGCTGTAATACCCCAAAGACAAGGCGCGCCGGGGTATGTCAGAACAAAATGCAGCAGTAATACCCCAAAGACAAGGCGTGTCGGGGCAAAACAGAGCAAAATGTAGCTGTAATACCCCAAGAACAAAGAACGCTGGGGCAAGACAGAACAAAATGTGGCTGTGATACCCCTAGAACAAAGAACGCCGGGGTATGTCAGAACAAAATGCAACAGTAATACCCCAAAGACAAGGCGCGCCGGGGTATGTCAGAACAAAATGCAGCAGTAATACCCCAAAGACAAGGCGTGTCGGGGCGCGGCAGAGCAAAATGTATCTGTAATACCCCAAGACTGGCGCGGCGGGCAGAACCAGAGAGAATAAATCACAGAAATCTATTTAAAAAGTAGGAGAGATAAGGTATGATGAAAAATAGAAAATAATGGGGGAACTATCGTGAAAAAAGGAACATATTTAATAGCGTTTGTGCTTGCGGGGGTTATGTTATCGGGCGGATGCAGTGTTCTGCCGGAGCAGACGGTCGAACACCCGAATGTCGTAGTCGAAGCTGTGGAGGAGACGGACTATAGCCTGGCACAGGTGGAGCGGGGGGATATCTATCTGACGCAGAAGCTTTTCTTTTTGTATGCACAGACCACAGAGGAAGCAATTCATTTTGAGACCGAGGGACGCAGAGTGGAAAGCGTGTATGCCAAGGTCGCGGATGAAGTGAAAAAGGGACAGCTTCTTGCGGAGCTTTACAGCGAGAATCTGTAGGCAGATCTCGACAATTACAATTATCAAAAGGAATATTACGAGCGGTTGAATGCATAGGCAGAAGAACTTTGTGCGTATGACTATGCAGAGGTTGAAAAGCAGGTTGAGAGAGGTGTGCTGACCGAGGCTGAGGGGACGAGCCAGAAAGCAGCGTTAAAGCAGAGCCTTACGGATACGACCGCCGCAAATGATGATGCACTTACGATCATAGAGCTGCGCATTCAAGAGCTTGAGACAGAGCTGGACAGTGCTACCGCTGCAAAGGTTGTCGGACTATTCCGGCATCTTGTGGAGGAGGAAGGCTTGACAATCCTGATGACCACGCACGATATGTCGCTTCTTGGGGCAGGAGACCGCACATTTACCCTGGAGTCCGGGAGATTGGAGGACACAGTATGAGTAGCATGTGCGGCGGGAACGCAAAGGAAGGCTATATGATCCTTGCGGATAATCTGGTAAAAATATATAAGACATCCGAACTTGAGGTCATGGCGCTGCAGGGGCTGGATCTGACCGTGAAGGAGGGCGAATTACTGGCGGTGGTCGGCAACAGTGGAAGCGGAAAGTCTACCTTCCTCAATATGCTGGGAGGACTGGATCAGCCGAGCGCAGGCAAGCTCTTTGTCGATGGCAGGAACCTGTTTACCATGACGGAAAAAGAGCTTGTGGAATATAAACGGGATACGGTTGGCTTTGTATGGCAGAATAATGCAAGAAATCTTCTTCCGTATATGAGTGCACTTGAAAATGTGATGACACCGATGCGTTTTACCTCGGAGAAAAAGCGGAAGGAGCGTGCGTTGGAGCTTCTTGAGCTGGTCGGAATGAGTGCGAAGAAGAACAGCCGGTTGTGCCAGCTCTCCGGAGGGGAGCAGCAGCGTATCGCGATCGCAATCGCATTGGCGAATCATCCGAGGCTGCTGTTGGCGGATGAACCGACAGGCTCGGTGGATCGCCAGACCGCAGACTATATCATTGATGTGTTCAACCGGTTAAACCGGGAATGGGGACAGACGATCTTGATCGTTACGCATGATGTGGAGCTGGCAAAGCGTGTGCCGCGTGTCGTTGCGATCCGTGATGGCAAGATCAGTACCGAGCGCACCGCGAAGGTGATACCGGATGCGTCAGGCTTTGAGCCGGGAAGCACGAAGGAACTGGAACAGGAAGAGTTTGCTATCCTCGACCGACATGGAAGAGTGCAGCTTCCGGAGCATCTGCTTCGTGAGGCACACATTGAGGATCGCAAGGTAAAAATGGAAGTGAAGGATGGTAAGATCGTCATTACTTCCCATGAATAATAGAAGCGGAAGCTGACGGGGAGCCGCTCACAAAACGAAAGCAGGCATAGGCAGGGAGCCACTCCAAAAAGAGAACAGACAGAGAATAAGCATAGAACAAATCAGAAACAGGCAGGTAGGAAATAAGCATGGCACTTCAGTTTGTACTGGGAAGCTCAGGAAGCGGAAAAACAAAATATATGTTTGAACAGATCGTCCGGGAGGCGGGGAAGCACCCGGCCAAGAACTATCTGGTGATCGTGCCGGAGCAGTTTACCCTTGCCACACAGCAGACACTTGTGGATCTGGCACCCAACCACGCGATCATGAATATCGATGTGCTCAGCTTCAAACGGCTGGCATACCGCGTGTTTGACGATATGGGAATCCGGGATCTCAATGTACTGGAAGAGACGGGAAAGAATCTGATCCTGCGAAAAGTCGCACAGGAGAAGGAACAGGAGCTGACGGTGCTTCGACCGAATATGAGCCGCATGGGATATATTGAGGAACTGAAATCCTTCATCTCGGAGCTGGCACAGTACAATATCGGCTGGCAGCAGCTGGACAAGTTCGCTTCCGGAGAAAATCTTCCGCCCGCATTTGCACAAAAGTTAAAAGACGTTGTAACAATGTACCGCGGTTTTGAAGCCTATATGGAAGGGACGTATATCACGGCGGAGGAGATCCTCAATCTGCTGATCTCGGTTGCAGACAAGTCAAGCCTGCTTCGGGATAGTGTATTGGTGTTCGATGAGTTTACCGGATTTACGCCGATCCAGAACCGGCTATTCTATAAGCTGCTTCCGATCGTCGACCACATTCATGTGCTTTTGACGATCGATGCGTCCGAGGACTTCTATCAGTGTCAGGGAGAGCATGAGCTGTTCTATCTGTCCAAGCGGACGATCCGGACACTTACAGATATGGCGGCGGAGCTTCAGATTGAATGCTTAGATCCGATCGTGCTTACGGACGCGGGCAGCAAGCGTTTTGTGAATGCACCGGCGATTGGGTTCCTAGAGCAGAATCTTTTCCGTACCTGGTATCGGAAAAGCCATGACGGCGTGACGGACATTCACATTACAAGCCTAAAGGATGCACAGTCAGAGTTGATCTATGTGGCGCGTCAGATCAACCGGCTTGTGCAAAGCGGTGCATACCGTTACAAGGATATTGCGGTCGTGACGGGGGCGGTGGAGACTTACGGCAACTACGTGGAGGAGATCTTTTCAAAGTACGAGATCCCATATTTTCTGGATCAGACGACAGGAGTGCTGTACCATCCGTTTATTGAATTTTTGCGTGCTACACTTGAAATAGTTGAATCTGGATTTAATTACAATTCAATCATGCGTTTCCTGCGATGCGGCTTCTGTCAGCTGGAGGAAGCAGAGATCGACTGTCTGGACAATTATCTGCTTGCAACCGGGCTGCACGGGCAGCGTGCCTGGAGTAACCGCTGGCTGCGGCAGCCGAAGAATAAACAGCTCTATGATATGGAGCGTCTGGAGGAAATCCGCATATTCCTGTATGACCGGCTGGCTCCGCTCGCAAGCGCTTTCTCCAAGGATAGCAAAACGGCAAAGGGAGAGATCGAGGCACTGTACGGACTCTTGTGCTCACTGGATGTGGAGGCACAGCTCTGGAAAAAAGAGCAGGAATATCTGGAGGCAGGCGAACAGGCAAGGGCGAAGGAGTACGGGCAGATTTACCGCGTTGTGATGGAGTTGCTGGATAAATTCTATCTTCTGCTGGGAGAGGAGCAGTTATCAATCACGGAATTTACGGAGATTCTCGAAGCCGGTCTGTCGGCATCGCAGGTGGCGGCAATTCCACCGGGATATGACAATGTGACGATCGGAGATATTGAACGTACAAGACTTAATTATACCAAGATTTTATTTTTTGTAGGCGTAAACGATGGAATCATTCCGAAAAGTGCCAACAGCGGGGGAATCATTTCCGAGTATGAGCGTCAGATGATGCAGGAGTACCATATAGAGCTGGCTCCGGGCGCACGGGAGAAGGCATTTATCCAGCGGTTTTATCTGTACCGCAATCTGACCAAGCCTTCGGATGCTATCTACATCAGCTATGCAAAGATTGACAGCGAGGGCAAAAAGGTTCGACCTTCGTATCTGATTGACGTGATCAAAAAACTGTTCCCAAGGCTGGAGCAGGAGGACATTTTGGATATTTACAGCGTTGCCGATTATTCTACGGAACAGGCGGCGTGGGACTATTTGATCCACGGTAGCCATGATGAAGCGTGGAACGCTCTGGCAAAGTATTTTTTAGAACAGAATGCTTCCGCAATCCCGACGGAGGAGCTTTTGCGGGCACCATATCAATCCTATGAGGCAGAGCCGATCAGCAGGGCTGTGGCAAAGGCAATTTACGGTCAGAGCCTGCAGGGAAGTGTTACGCGGCTGGAGCAGTTTGCGGCATGCGCGTATGCACATTTTCTTAAATATGGTCTGCATCTGCAGCCAAGGGAAGAAAGCGGAATGGAGAATGTAGACATCGGAAATCTGTACCATACCGCACTGGAGAAGTACAGCAGACACCTGGAGGTATCAAGCTACGACTGGTTCAAAGTTCCGGAGGAAAAGCGGGACGAGCTTGCAACGCTTGCCTTTGATGAGGCACTTGGCGAGTATACGAACCTTTCTGTCTATGACACCGCGGAGAACCGGCATCTGACCGAGCGGATGGCAGATATTTTTCGTCAGACCGTCTGGGCGCTTACGAAGCAGGTGCGGGCAGGGGAGTTTGTACCGACCGAGTTTGAGCTTTCATTTGCACAGATGGACAATCTGGACTCGCTCAAGGTAGCGCTGGACGATCACCGGTATATGCAGCTGCAGGGACGCATTGACCGCCTTGACCTTGCAAAGCAGGATGGCAAGACATTAGTAAAGATCATTGATTACAAATCCGGCTCCACCAGATTTGACCTGATCCGCATTTACCGGGGCTTGTCCTTACAGCTTGTGGTCTACATGAATGCGGCGATGGAGTACACGAAGAATACACACCCAGACAGCAATGTGCTTCCGGGAGGAATCCTGTATTATCACATTGATGATCCGGTGCTGGAGGAGAAGGACGCGGATCGCGATCCGCAGGAGGCGTTATTGCTTGCACTAAGGCCGGACGGGCTTGTCAATTCCGACGAGGAGATTTACCGGGCGATGGATCGGGATTTCGAGATGAAATCGCTCGTCATTCCGGTGGAGATCAAAAAGAGCGGAGAGCTTGCGGAGCGTGGCTCGCACGTTGCAAGCACCGATGAATTTGAAGTGATCGAGCGCTATGTAAAGCGAGAAATCGTGGAGGAAGGCAACCGCATCTATGGCGGAGAGATCGCCGTCAACCCATACAGGGACGGACAGGAGAGCAGCTGCACCTATTGTCCGTACCGTGCGGTATGTGGAATGGATGAACGCATACCCGGATATGGATACCGGAGGCTTGAAGCACTCACCAAAGAGGAAGTGCTAGAGCGCATGAAACAAGACGAAAGATCGTAGGAGGCAACAACAGGATGGGACATACATGGACACCGGAACAAAAGCAGGTCATACAGACGAGGGGCAAGAATATCCTTGTGTCCGCTGCGGCAGGTTCCGGTAAGACAGCAGTGCTTGTAGAGCGCATCATAGAAAAAATTACAGACAGCGAACATCCGATGGATATCGACCGTCTGCTTGTTGTGACTTTTACGAAGGCAGCAGCAGCGGAGATGCGTGAGCGTGTGTCTGCCGCGATCGAGAAGAAGAGGCAGGAGCAGCCGGAGGATCTTAACCTCATCCGGCAGGCATCCCTGATCCACAATGCGATGATCACCACCATTGACAGCTTCTGTCTTTTCGTGGTGCGCAACCATTTCGGGGAGATCAATCTCGATCCGAATTTCCGGATTGCGGATGAGGGTGAGATCCGCCTGCTGAAGGAGGATGTCTTACAGGCGGTGTTTGAGGCGGAATACGCAAAGCCAAAAGAGGAAAATGCAGACTTTTTTGAACTGGTGGATACCTATTCCGGCAAGCGGAATGACCGCAGTGTGAAGGACATGGTCGCAAAGCTGTATGATCTGTCGGCGAGCAGCCCCTGGCAGAGACAGTGGCTTTTAGGACTGACCCAAAATTATGAAGCAGAGACCGTGGAGGAGTTGTTTGTTACGCCGATCTTTTCGGAGATCGCAACACATTGCAGGCAGGTGCTGGAGAGTCTCTATGAGCGGGCACAGCGGCTGTACGATATTGCGCTGCAGCCGGACGGACCGCAGAAGTATGAGGCAATGCTAAAAAGCGATATGGAGCTATTGGAAGCGGCGAAGGGACAGGCGGACTATCAGGGCTTGTACGAGGCCTTTGCAAATGCCGAGTTTACCCGCGCAACGGTCATCCGTTCGTTTGATGGCGACATGAAAAAGAAGGAGGCTGTCGCGGATGGAAGAAAGGCAATCAAGGAAGAATTTGACAAGCTAAAGAGTAACTATTTCTCCAAGCCGGTTGCGGACATTCTGACGCAGACAAAGCAGATCCGCCCGTATGTTCTTGAACTGGTAAGGCTTGCAATCGTATTTATGGACGCGATGGATGCAAAAAAACGTTCCATGCGCATCATGGATTTTTCGGATATTGAGCACTTTGCACTTCAGATTCTTGTGGATGAAAAAACGAAGCAGAGCAGACCGACCGCGGAGGAGTTTCGCAGGCATTTCGACGAGATCATGATCGACGAGTATCAGGACAGCAATCAGGTGCAGGAAGCGATTCTTAGCGCAATCTCCGGGAACGAGGACGGCGTGTACAATATGTTTATGGTGGGGGATGTCAAGCAGAGCATCTACCGTTTCCGTCTGGCGTGTCCAGAGCTTTTCATGGAAAAATATAAGACTTACGAACCGGAAAACGAAGCGCATAAGAGAATCGAGCTGCACAAAAACTTCCGAAGCAGAAGTGAGGTTCTCGATTTTTCCAATGACATCTTCTATAAGATCATGCAGGAGGATCTCGGAGAGGTCATTTATGATGAAGCTGCGGCACTGTACTGCGGGGCTGATTTTCCAAAGGAGAGCGGGTTTGCGCCGGAGGTGCTTCTGTTAGATGAGAGCGATCCGATGTTTGCGGAGCAGACCGGTGAGACGGGCGCGGAGGATGCGGATAAAAAGCAGCTGGAAGCGCGCATGATCGGAAGCCGCATCAAAATGCTGATGGAGGAGACACAGATAACCGACAAGGAGACCGGACTGCCGCGGGCAATGCGGTTTTCAGATATTGTGATTCTGTTTCGGAGCCTAAAGGACTGGGGCAACGTCTTTGCTGATGTATTGTCATCGATGGGGATTCCTGCGCATGTGGAATCCGCTACCGGATATTTTTCAACAATCGAGGTGCAGACAGTGCTCAATATGCTGCGCATTCTGGACAATCCGCTTCAGGATATCCCGATGGCGGCAGTGCTCAAGTCTCCGATGGCGGGACTTAGCGATGAGGAGCTGGCGGAGATCGCAGCAGGACATAAGGAGCTTCCGTTTGCGGCGGCTGCGCTTGAGGAGATGAAGCAGGCAGAGGAGGGAAGCCTGTATGACTTTTACCGGACGTACACCGCACTTCGCAGGAAAACAGGGGAGCTTCCGATCCATGAGCTGATCGTGCAGATCCTAAGTGACACCGGATATCTCGACTATGCATCGCTGCTTCCGGCGGGGGAGAAGCGTGCGGCGAATCTTAAGATGCTGGTGGAGAAGGCAATCGCGTATGAGCAGACCAGCTACAAGGGACTGTTTCATTTTATCCGCTATATCAATCTGCTTGAAAAATATGAGATCGACTTCGGAGAGGCGGATGTGACAGGCGAGAACGCGGACGTTGTGCACATTATGACAATCCATAAGAGCAAGGGACTGGAGTTTCCGGTGGTATTTGTGTCGGGGCTTGCAAAGCGCTTTAATATGTCAGACTCTAAGGATAAGATGGTGGTACATGCGGATCTTGGACTGGGACTGGTCGAGATGCGCCAAAAGCCAAAGCGCAGGATACAAAGCCTGCTTCGGACGGAGATCGCAGAGTATCTGAAGCGGGAAGCCTTAGGCGAGGAGCTTCGCGTATTGTATGTCGCCCTTACAAGAGCAAAAGAAAAGCTTATTCTGACAGGAACGGTCAAGCATGAGGAGGATGTCTATACAAAGTATACCGGAAATGTGCTGCCTAAGGTGCCGCTTGCCTATCTCGACCGTGTGAAGGCGGTATGCTATCTGGACTGGATCCTTCCGGCACTTTTATCCTATCCGGATAAGTATGCGGTGAAATTCTGCAATCCAGGCGAGCTGGTGTGGGAATCCGTGGAGGATATGGGACAGAAGAACTTAGACTATGAGACGCTGATGCAGCAGATCCGGCATGCACCGGATGCGCGCGTGGCGGCACTGCGGGATGCATTTTCCTATGAATATCCTTATGCTGCGGACGCAGACCGCAAGATCAAATATTCTGTGTCGGAATTAAAGCATATATCGATGGTACAAAAATACGATGAGGAAGCATCGGAGGCAGAGAGGCCGGACTTCCTTCTGGAGGAGAAGGAGCCGTATATTCCGGATTTTGCCAAAAAGAAGGATGATTCCGCAGAACCGGAGGAGCGGGTATACGGCGTAAGCCGCGGCGCACTTCGCGGAACCGCGGTACACCGCGTGATGGAATGTCTGGACTTCGCGGGAATCCTTGCAGTCGATACGGTGGACGATGTAGCAGTGAAAACATTTGTAAAGAAAGAATTAGAGCGCATGAAAAAGATGGACGAGCTGCCGGATGAGATGCGGCGGCTGGTAAATCCGGCGCTGATCGAGGGCTTTGTAAAGAGCAGCGTGGCGCTTCGGATGGCACGGGCGGACAAGGACGGCGTTCTGTTTCGGGAGAAGCCATTTGTCATGCAGCATCTTGGGGTGCTGGTGCAAGGGATCGTCGATGTATTCTGGATGGAGGATGGCGATATCGTCCTGTTAGATTATAAGACAGACCGTGTTTCGGAGGCATCGGAGCTTGTGTTAAGATATCAAACACAGCTTGCGCTGTATGCGGATGCCCTGACACGGATATTTTCAGATGAAAAGCAGCAGACCAAAGCAAAAGAGAGCTTGATCTATGCGTTTGCATTGCAGGAGGTTGTAAAGGTATGAGCATGATTATTTTGGCATCGGGTTCTCCGCGCCGAAAGGAGCTTTTGGAGCAGGTCGGGCTGGAATTTGAGATCTGCCCGGCAAAGGGGGAGGAGGTCATCACGACGACCATTCCGCATGAGGCGGTGCTCGAATTATCGAGACAAAAGGCAGAGGAGGTCGCAGGTGGGATCGCAGCCTACTTAGAGCACGGCATCCCATCCCAGCTTGTGGGGGAGGCAAAAGGGCAGGACATTCTGGTGATCGGAGCCGATACAGTGGTGGCTTATGGCAATAAGATCCTCGGAAAGCCGAAGGATGAGGAGAATGCAAGAGAGATGTTATCGCTCCTTTCCGGCAATACGCACAGCGTGTATACCGGAGTGACCTGCGTGTTCATCAGCGCGGACGGAAAGACCGGGGAGCACAGCTTTTATGAGAAAACGGATGTGTCCATGTGCCCGATGAGCCAGGAGCAGATAAAGCGTTATATCGCGACCGGAGAGCCGATGGACAAAGCCGGATCGTACGCGATCCAGGGCAGATGCGCAGTCTATGTCAGAAAGATCGACGGAGATTACAACAATGTGGTCGGACTTCCGGTGGGAAGGTTATATCAGGAACTGCTTGCTCTTGGAATTGATCTGTATTTATGGTAATATAAAAATTACTATTACAAATGATATGTATGGGAGACATGACGATGAACGAATATGATGAGCTTGTATTGGATACTTTTTTAGAAAAGCAGGACCGCCTTTTTCCGGAACCGGTCGCAGAGACGAGAGAGGAAGCAGAGTATTTTCTGGAGGACTGCATGGCGGTTGTCTGCAAGAACCTAAAGGAAGTGCGCAAGTATTTTGATGAGATCGCAGATGTAGCAGATATGTCGGATGAGGAGCTGCTGGACGCAAGTGAAGTGTTTGCAATTCCGGACGGACGCTATCTGGTTGTTGAAGGATAAATATATGAAGAAAGAATGCAGACGTATTTTGCCAATCCTCGGGTTGGCGGTTTGCTTGTTGAGCGGGTGCAGGATCGGCGGCAAGGAGTATGTGCTCCGTGCGCCGAAGGTGATAGAGGATACCTCGGTATTCCGTGTTAATAACACTAAGACGAAGCTGCCGGAGACGATGATCTATCTGTGCAACTATAAGAACCTCTATGGAAGTGAGTACGGGATCGACCTGTGGAGCTATGACTTCGGCGAGGAGTCTCTTGAAGCGTATGTAAAGGATATCACGATCGATGAACTCGTGCGTGTTACCTGCATGGATCTGATTGCTGAACAGCGGGAAATGACGCTGGATGACAGCGAAAGAGAGCTTGTGGCAAAGGCGGCGGAGGCTTACTACGCATCGCTTTCCGAGGAGGAGATCGCATTCATGGGGGTGCGGCAGAGCGATGTGGAGAATGCATACGAGCATTACGCACTTGCGCGGAAGCTGTACAGTACACTTACGACTGGCGTGGAGAAGGAAGTAAGCGATGACGAGGCGCGTGTGATCTCTATTCAGCAGATCTATCTGACGGGTAAGGAGAACGCAGATCTTGTGGAGGAAAAGCTGGCGGCAGGCGAGGACTTTCTTGCGGTGGCAGGAACCTATAATGAGGCGTCCAATGTGGAAATCACTGTGGCACGCGGACAGCTGCCGGAGGCGGTGGAACAGATCGCGTTCGACCTTGACAACAATGCGACTTCGGGAAGAATCGAGGTGGATGACAGCTATTATTTTATCCGCTGCCTGAATAAGTTCGATGAGAAGCTGACCGAGGCGAATAAAGAGATCATCCGACAGAGACGGGAAAAGCAGCAGTTTGAGGATGCGTATGCCGCATTTACGGAGGACGCTGTATATAAGCTCAATGAGGAATTGTGGGATTCGGTCACGTTAGACGGAATGGAAGATAAGATCTCTACCAACGATTTCTTTGCGCTTTACGATTCATATCTTGAACGATAAAAGGGGTAGTAAGAGAAACTATGAATGTATTTTATTGGAACTGGGAGTTTGACTGGCTATATGCGCTGCAGGAGATCCACAATCCCGTGCTGGATGCGGTGATGGCATTCCTTTCGGATATCGGTAATGCCGGAATCCTCTGGATCGCGCTCTCGGTACTTTTTATGATACCGAAGAAGACGCGCACAACCGGATTCCAGATGATGTTGTCGATCATCATTACCTTTGTGATCGGAAATCTGATCCTCAAAAATGTCATCATGCGTGCAAGACCGTGCCAGATCGATGAGACGGTGGCGCTGCTGGTGGCGATGCCGAGCGACTATTCGTTCCCGTCCGGGCATTCCATGAATGGATTTACGACGGCGGTAGCGTTGCTCTGTAATGATAAGAAGCTTGGCACACCGGCACTCATTGTCGCAGCGCTTATCGCATTTTCGCGACTTTATAATTTTGTACATTTTCCAACGGATGTGCTTTTTGGCATCATACTTGGAAGCGTGGTTGCGATCGCAGTGTGTATGGTATGGAAAAAGGTAGCAAAAAGCAAGAGTTTATGAAAATTTAAGAAAGCCGGAAAGCATTGATTTTACTGTTTATTTTACATAAAAAGCCGGGATTGTTAGCACTCTTTTAAAAAGAGTGCTAATTTTGTATTGACTTTTAACGGATGCGGATTTATCATCATTTCATGAACAAAAGCATGGCAAAGGTAAGACCGTGCCTGAAAAAGAAGCATGTAGAGATTTGAAGAAAAGGAGATACGACAATGGAAAATAAACATGGAAATCTTTCAATCGACAGCGATAATCTGTTTCCGATCATCAAGAAATGGTTGTATTCAGATCATGACATCTTTTACAGAGAGCTAATCTCAAACGGATGTGATGCAATCACCAAGTTAAAGAAGCTGGATATGATGGGAGAGTATTCTCTTCCGGCTGACTATAAGGCAAAGATCCAGGTAATCGTAAATCCGGAGGAAAAGACCTTAAAATTCATCGATAACGGTCTTGGAATGACTGCGGAGGAGGTAGAGGAGTACATCAACCAGATCGCCTTTTCCGGGGCGACGGATTTCATCGAGAAATACAAGGATAAGTCCACGGATGATCAGATCATCGGACATTTCGGATTGGGCTTCTACTCTGCATTCATGGTTGCAGATGAGGTTACGATCGATACACTCTCTTATAAGGAAGGAGCTGCCCCGGTACACTGGTCCTGCGATGGCGGAACAGAGTTCGACATGGTAGACGGCGACAAGGATGAGGTCGGAACCGAGATCACCCTGCACTTAAACGAGGATTGTCTGGAGTTCGCAAATGAGTACCGTGCGCGTGAGGTCATCGAGAAGTATTGTTCCTTCATGCCGACCGAGATCTATCTTTCCAAGGCTAATGCACCGGAGGAGTACGAGACGATCGACGCAGCGGATAAGCGCGACACCGATACAGTCATCGAGGAGATCCACGAGGCTGCAAAGACCGAGGAGAAGGAGAACGAGGATGGCACCAAGGAGACCGTTGAGGTCTCTCCTGCCAAGGAAAAGCTAAAGATCGTTAAGAGACCTGTTCCGCTCAATGATCCTAAGCCGCTCTGGACCAAGAACCCGAACGACTGTACTGAGGAAGAATACAAGGCATTTTACCGCAAGGTATTTATGGATTACAAGGAGCCACTGTTCTGGATTCATCTGAACATGGATTATCCGTTTAATTTAAAGGGTATTTTGTACTTCCCGAAGATCAACACCGAGTATGATTCCATCGAGGGAACAATCAAGCTGTACAACAATCAGGTATTTATCGCGGACAATATCAAGGAGGTCATTCCGGAGTTCTTAATGCTCTTAAAGGGTGTGATCGACTGCCCGGATCTTCCGCTTAACGTTTCAAGATCTGCTCTGCAGAACGATGGATTTGTCAAGAAGATCGAGGAGTACATTACCAAGAAGGTTGCGGACAAGCTGATCGGTATGTGCAAGACCGAGAAGGAAGCCTACGAGAAATACTGGGACGATATCGCTCCGTTTATCAAGTACGGCTGCTTGAAGGATGAGAAGTTCTGCGACAAGATGAATGACTATATCCTCTTTAAGGATATCAATGATAAGTACCAGACACTTCCGGAGCTGCTTGCACCGGTAGAAAAGCCGGAGAACACCGAGGGCGAGACGGTTGTTGAGGAATCCGCAGATGCTGCGGATGCAAAGGATGCTGCTTCTGAGAATGCACCAGAGGAAGCGAAGGAGCCGGAGAAAAAGACGGTATACTATGTAACCGACCGCGTACAGCAGGGACAGTACATCAACATGTTCAAGGAGCAGGGCATGAATGCCGTTATTCTTGACCATAATATTGATACCTCCTTCATCACACAGCTTGAGCAGAGAAACGAGAATTACCAGTTTATGCGTATTGATGCAGATGTGACTGAGTCCTTAAAGGATGAGTCTGAGGCTGATCTTACCGAGGCTTCCACAACACTGACGGATATATTCAAGAAAGCATTAAATAACGACAAGCTGACCATCAAGGTCGAGAACTTAAAGAATGCGGACGTTGCTTCCGTGCTGACACTTTCCGAGCAGGGCAGACGTATGCAGGATATGATGAAGATGTACGCAATGGGCGGCATGGGCGGAATGGATCCGGATATGTTTGCTGCAGACCAGACACTGACCTTGAATGCCAACAATGCATTGGTTCAGTACATCTTGAACAATAAGGACTCCGAGCATGTACCGATGTTTGCAGAGCAGTTATATGACCTTGCAAAGATCTCCAACCAGCCATTGTCCGTAGATGCGATGACCAAGTTTATCAAGAGAAGCAATGACATTATGCTTCTACTGACCAAATAGCAGAACATAATGTGATGGAAAAGCCGGGCACAATGCGCCCGGCTTTTTGTGTCCCGAATAAAATTGTTAGTTTAAATTAAAAAAAAGTGATATAATTCACACATACTATATTCAGCGGTGCACTTGATGTATTTGCAACTCCGGCAATGATTGCGCTGATGGAGAACACGGCATTTGAGAGCGTGGCAGATCTGCTTGATCCGGGGTGCGGAACCGTCGGAACGGCACTCAATGTCAAACATGTGTCTGCAACGCCGGTCGGCATGAAGGTGACCTGCGAGACGGAACTTATCAAGGTGGACGGCAGAGCTCTTACGTTTTCCGTAAAGGCTTATGACGAAGCCGGACTTATCGGAGAGGGCGAGCATGAGCGTTTTATCATCTTCGAGGAGAAGTTTCAGAAAAAAGCAAACGATAAGCTGAATGCGTAATCACGCTGCACAGAATGCAGACTGCGAAAGGAAATTTAAAAAAGAAGTGTCAGAACCGAAAAAAAGCCGGTTCCGGCACTTTTTTTATTCGGCTGCAACCGAATAAAAATTGACAGCGTTTTTTCTATAAAAAGTATCTGTACATTCTGGTGAGATAGTGCTAAACTATGTTAGCAAAAACTAACCGAAAGAAGGAATCTATGATGACAAATGCAATTATTGTCGGATTACTTATTGTTTGTTTGATTTTTGGAGTGCGTGCGACCATCAAGCATTTTAAGGGTGAAGGCGGCTGCTGCGGCGGAGGATCGGATGTCAAGATAAAGCCGAAGAAGCTCGATCATGTGATAAAGCAGAGAACGGTCATTGTGGAAGGCATGACCTGCGAGCATTGCAGAAGCCGTGTGGAGAGCTGTCTGAATGAGCTTGCGGGAGTATCTGCAAGGGTTAATCTCAAGAGGAAAACAGCGATCGTTTCCATGGAGACGGAAGTAAGCGATGATGAGATCCGCGCTGCGATCGAGCATGCCGGATATCAGGTAGAGAGTATTTCATAAAGAAACAAAACATCCACGACAATATCCGCAACAAACTGCGCATTGGAAACCGAAACATGATGAAAAAATTGAAAAATTATTGATAAAAAGTATTGACAACTGATAAAAGTTATAATAGACTATGCGTGGTTAGAAAAAGCTAACTTAAAAAGCTTATTTCTGAACTATATAGAAACGGAAGGTGAAACGTATGAGTTTAGCGGAAGCAACGGCTGGTGTTGAGTACATCATCAAGGAACTCGTTACAGACGATGACGAGATGGAGGCGTTCTTATTCTCACTCGGCTGCTATCCGGGAGAACCGATCACGGTTATCTCACATATCAAGGGCGGCTGCGTAGTTGCGATCAAGGATGCCAGATACAACATTGATACTGAATTAGCGAAAGCTATTTCAATATAAAAAAGTGAGCAATCACTTTTTTTTACGACCAACAGTTAGCACCTGCTAACTTTGGTTACCGATAACGAAAACAAATAAAATGAGGAGGATTCGTCATGAGAATTGCATTAACGGGAAATCCGAATAGTGGAAAAACGACCATGTACAATGCACTGACCGGAAGAAATGAAAAGGTTGGAAACTGGGCTGGCGTTACCGTTGAGAAGAAGGAGAGCCTGATCAAGAAGGCTTATTACGATGGAAAGGAAGAACTGATCGCAGTCGATCTGCCGGGAGCATATTCCATGTCTCCGTTTACGTCAGAGGAGAGCATCACCAGCGGATATGTAAAGAATGAAAATCCGGATGCAATCATCAACATCGTAGATGCAACCAACTTAAGCCGAAGCTTATTCTTTACCACACAGCTTCTCGAACTTGAGATTCCTGTTGTGGTAGCTTTGAATAAGAGTGATATCAACGAGAAGAAGGATACCGAGATCAATGTAGAGCTTCTTTCCCAGAAGCTGGGCTGCCCGGTTGTAAAGACCGTATCTACCGCAGCAGGCGGACTCAAGGAGGCTGTAGAGACCGCAGCATCCTTAAAGGGCAAAGGACAGAAAGCGCCATACGTTCAGGGCAATGTCGATTTACATAGCAAGGAAGCCGTAGAAGAGGCTGATAGAAAGCGTTTCGATTTCGTAAAGGGAATCGTAAGCGAGGTTGAAAAACGTAAAGTCCTTACAAAGGAAAAGAACGGACAGGATAAGATCGATGCAGTTCTTACCAACCCATGGGTAGGTATCCCGATCTTCGCATTGATCATGTTCCTTGTATTCTATATTTCACAGTCAACGGTTGGTACATGGATCGCAGACTGGCTGACAGGCTGGATCGAGACTTTCCAGGAGTGGGTTGCAGGTCTTGTAGAAAATGCAAATCCATTCTTACAGTCACTCCTTGTTGATGGTATCATCGGTGGTGTAGGTGCCGTTGTCGGATTCCTTCCACTGGTTATGGTAATGTACTTCCTGATCGCACTCTTAGAGGATTGCGGATACATGGCAAGAGCTACCGTAGTTCTTGATCCGATCTTCAAGCGTGTTGGTCTTTCCGGAAAATCCGTTATCCCTATGATCATCGGAACCGGATGTGGAATCCCTGGTATCATGGCTTGCCGTACCATCCGTAACGAGAGAGAGAAGAGAACCACAGCTATGCTGACCACCTTTATGCCATGTGGTGCAAAGCTTCCGGTTATCGCATTGTTCGTAGGAGCTTTCTTCCCGAGCGCTTCATGGGTTGGACCTCTTATGTACTTTGTAGGTATTCTTCTTATCTTACTTGGTGCATTGATCATTAAAGCAATTACCGGTTACAAATACAGAAAGTCATTCTTCATCATCGAGCTTCCGGAGTATAAGGCTCCAAGCCTTAAGAGAGCTGCACTTTCCATGTTAGAGCGTGGTAAGGCATACATCATCAAGGCTGGTACGATCATCCTTGTATGTAACACCATTGTACAGATTATGCAGTCCTTCAACTGGCAGTTCCAGGTTGTCGAGGAAGGTATGGAGGGAACATCCATCCTTGCAAGTATCGCTCATCCGGTTGCTTACCTGTTATTCCCAATCTGCGGTATCGTAGCTTGGCAGCTTGCTGCAGCAGCAGTTACCGGATTTATCGCAAAAGAGAACGTAGTAGGTACTCTTGCAGTATGTTATGGACTTAGCGCATTCATCGATACCGATGAGCTTGCACTTGTCGGAGACGGAAACGTTGTTGCTAACGCAATGGCACTTACCAAGGTTGCAGCACTTGCATACCTGATGTTCAACCTTTATACACCACCTTGCTTCGCAGCACTTGGTGCTATGAACTCCGAGATGCAGAGTAAGAAATGGCTGTGGGCAGGAATTGCACTTCAGCTTTGCACTGGATATACCGTAGGATTTTTGGTATACCAGATTGGTACTTTGATCACTACCGGAGCTGTTGGTAATGGATTTGTACCTGGACTTATCGCTGTACTTGCAATGGTTGCAGTGCTTGTAGTTCTTATCGTAAGATCTAACCGCAAGTTTGCTGATGAGTACGCATTAAAGTAAGAGGCAATTATCATTAACAACGGAACTGGTCAGCTACTGGCCAGTTCCAATAAATTGACTGGGAAGGAGACTATATGGAAAATCTGATTGTAGTGTTGGTTGTGCTTGCTATTTTGGGAGCAGCGATTGTATACATACGAAAGGAAAAGAAAAAGGGCATAAGATGCATCGGGTGTCCTTCCGCAGGTCAGTGTCAGAAGTACAAAAAAGGTCATTCAGACGACGGCTGCGGCGGTTGCTAAGAGGTGCGGGCATATGAATAATCAGTTGCGGGAACAACAGAATAAATCGGCCACCGATTACCACAGAACAACGATGCAGAAGTCGATCGTGCTTCAGCTGTTGCGGGAAAAGGGCTATCGGATCACAAAGCAGCGCCAGCTGCTGCTGGAGATTATCCTGCAGGAGCAATGTGCAAGCTGCAAGGAAATCTATTACAAGGCATCTGCGTTAGACCCTTCTCTTGGAGCTGCAACTGTCTATCGCATGATCAATCTGCTTGAAGAAATCGGTGCCATCCGGAGAAACAATCTTTACCGTGTATCCTGTGGGGCAAATTGTAAGGCGAACGGAACCTGCGAGATCGTACTTGACGATCATACGATACGCAGACTGTCTGAAAGAGAGTGGCATCAGGTCATCTCCGAGGGACTTAGAAACTGCGGATATCTGAATACGCAAAAGGTTGTTAGTGTCTCTATGGATTCTTAATTACGAAAAACAAAAGCGCGAATGGTTAAATTACCATCCGCGCTTTTGTTTTTCGTAAAATTATTATTTTAATAGATGCTACTGGTCTGCTTCCTTTTTCAGATTCTTCTGGGCTGTGGAGAGCATCAGCTTGATACGGTTTAGCTGGTTGACCTCGGATGCACCCGGATCATAATCGATCGCTACGATGTTGGCAGCAGGGAACTCATGACGGATCTTCTTGATCACACCCTTTCCGACAATGTGGTTCGGCAGGCAGGCAAACGGCTGCGCACAGACGATGTTGGAAGCACCCTGATGGATCAGCTCCAGCATCTCTCCGGTTAAGAACCATCCTTCACCGGTCTGGTTACCGCAGGAAACGATCGGCTCTGCCAATTTGGCGAGATCCTGTATGTAAGCAGTCGGCTCAAAGTGCTTACTCTTTTTCAACTCATCTCTTGCAGCACTTCTCATCCACTCAAAGAACTTGATCACAAGATTGTTTACCTTGCGTGACTTCTCGGATTCTCCAAGATAATCAGCCTTGAAATTCGTGTTGTAACAGCAGTATAGTAAAAAGTCTGTCAGATCCGGCACAACCGCTTCGGCTCCTTCGGACTCAAGCAGGTCAACGATATAGTTGTTAGCTGCCGGAAGGAACTTAACGAGAATCTCGCCGACAACGCCAACGCGCGGCTTTTTCTCATCGGTAATCGGAAGGTTGTCGAAGTCGCGGATGATCTCGCGGCACATCTTCTTGTACTGGCGGTGGGAGAGAATCTTATCCTGCGTGATAAATTCAATGCAGCGTTTTTTCCACTTTTCATGCAGTGCATTGGCACTTCCCGGTACTTTCTCATATGGTCGCATACGGTAGAGACAGCGCATAAAGATATCGCCAAATTCAAGCGCATACAGACCATGCTGGATCAGCTTCGGTGTGAAGGTAAAGCCAGGGTTCTTTTCAAGACCTACCATGTTGATGGAGATAACCGGAACATCCGGATAGCCTGCTTTGATGAGCGCACGGCGGATAAAGCCGATATAGTTGGTCGCACGGCAGCCGCCACCGGTCTGTGAGATCAGGATCGCGGTCTTTGTCATATCGTAGTTTCCGGACATGACGGCGCTCATGATCTGGCCGACAACGATCAGGGATGGATAGCAGGCATCATTGTTTACAAATTTAAGTCCGACATCCACACACTCGCGTGCAGGTACATCCGGGATGACCAGCTTGTATCCGGCTGCGCGGAATGCAGGCAGCAGCAGGTCAAAGTGGATCGGTGACATCTGCGGGCAGATGATGGTATGAGTATCCCGCATCTCCTCCGTGAAGATGACACGCTCGTAATTGGACGGATGGATGGTGCGCTTTTCCTGCTGCTTCTCCTTGACACGGAGCGCAGACAGCAGAGAGCGGATACGGATTCTAGCGGCACCGAGGTTGTTTACCTCGTCGATCTTCAAACAGGTATAGATCTTGCCGGAACCGGTCAGAATGTCGCTGACGCAGTCCGTAGTTACGGCATCCAGACCACAGCCGAATGAGTTGAGCTGGATGAGATCCAGATCGTCGCGCGTCTTGACATAGTTGGCGGCAGCGTACAGTCTGGAGTGGTACATCCACTGATCCATGACGATGAGCGGGCGCTCTAAGCTGCCCAGGTGTGAGATGGAATCCTCGGTCAATACGCAGATGCCGTAGCTGTTGATCAGCTCCGGAATACCGTGGTTGATCTCCGGGTCTACATGGTACGGACGACCGGCAAGGACGATGCCTCTGCGTCCGGTCTCTTCCATATAACGAAGGACTTCCTCGCCCTTTTTCTGCATCTCAAGGTGTGTGACCGCAAGCTCCTTCCATGCCTCGCTTACCGCATCGCGGATCTCTGCCTCCGGAATTGCAAATTCCGGCGCACCAAAGCAGGCAACAAGCTGTTTGGACAGGGTCTCCTCGCTGGTAAATGCCATAAACGGGTTGTAGAATCGTACATTGCCGTTTGTGATCTCATCAACGTTATTCTTGATGTTCTCCGAGTAGGAGGTGACGATCGGGCAGTTGTAGTGGTTGTTGGCATCCGGGAACTCCTTGCGCTCATACGGGATTGCCGGGTAGAAGATAAAGTCTACATTCTGGTGGACAAGCCATGTAATATGACCGTGTGCGAGCTTCGCCGGATAGCACTCGGACTCACTTGGGATGGAATCGATACCAAGCTCATAGATCTTGCGGGTTGACTGCGGTGAGAGCACCACAGAGAATCCGAGCTTCGTAAAGAAGGTCGCCCAGAATGGATAGTTCTCGTACATATTGAGCACACGCGGAATACCTACGGTACCACGGGATGCCTCCTCGGCAGAAAGCGGCGTATAGTCAAAAATACGTTTATTCTTATATTCAAAAAGGTTCGGGATATTCTCTTTGTTCTTTTCCTTGCCCAGTCCGCGCTCACAACGGTTGCCGGTAATATACTGGCGGTTGTCGGAGAACTTGTTGATCGTAAGCAGACAGTGGTTCGTACATCCCTGACAGCGCGCAAGCTTCGTGGTGTAGGAGAGTGCGTTGATCTGCTCGATGGTGAGCATACTTGTCTGGTAGTCCGCCTCGTGGCGTTCCCTTGCAATCAGGGCAGCACCAAAAGCACCCATGATTCCGGCAATATCCGGACGGGTGGCATGTACACCCGCGATCTTCTCAAAGCTGCGCAGAACGGCATCATTGTAGAATGTACCACCCTGTACAACGATATTTTCCCCAAGGTCTTTGGCATCGGAGAGCTTGATAACCTTAAAAAGCGCATTCTTGATGACGGAGTAGGCGAGTCCGGCAGAAATATCCGCAACGCTTGCGCCCTCCTTCTGCGCCTGTTTTACTTTTGAATTCATAAATACGGTACAGCGTGTTCCAAGATCGATCGGATGTTTGGCAAAAAGCGCTTCCTTTGCAAAATCCTGAACAGAGTAGTTAAGGGACTTCGCAAATGTCTCAATGAAGGAACCGCAGCCGGAGGAGCATGCCTCGTTAAGCTGCACGGAATCAACGGTCTGGTTCTTGATCTTGATGCACTTCATATCCTGACCGCCGATGTCGAGGATGCAGTCAACCTTCGGATCGAAAAATGCGGCAGCATAGTAGTGTGCAACCGTCTCGACCTCGCCGTCATCCAGCATGAGGGCTGCCTTTAACAGTGCCTCACCGTAACCGGTGGAGCAGGAGTGGACGATATGTGCGTCCGCAGGAAGCTGCTCGTAAATCTCCTGAATGGAACGGATCGCAGTGGCAAGCGGGCTTCCGTTGTTGTTGCTGTAAAAAGAATATAAAAGCCTGCCATCCTCGGATACCAGCGCAATCTTGGTCGTGGTGGAGCCGGCATCGATACCGAGATAGCAGTTGCCCTTGTAGGTGGACAGCTCGGCTGTCTCTACATGGTTGTTGCCGTGGCGCTCAGTGAAGGCATCGTATGCTGCCCGATCTGCAAAAAGCGGCTCTAAGCGCGCAACCTCAAAGTCCATCTTAATCCCGGCGGAAAGCCGCTTGATCATATCAGTAAGGGAGGCAGTCACATCCGCCTTATAATTCAATGCGGAACCGATCGCTGCAAACAGATGGGAGTTGTTCGGTGTGATCGCGTGCTCATCATCAAGATTTAACGTGCGGATGAACGCAGCCTTAAGCTCGGACAAAAAGTGGAGCGGTCCACCGAGGAATGCGACATGACCGCGGATCGGCTTACCGCAGGCGAGACCGCTGATCGTCTGGTTGACGACCGCCTGAAAGATGGAGGCGGAAAGATCCTCGCGGGTAGCTCCCTCGTTGATGAGCGGCTGGATATCGGTCTTTGCAAATACACCACC
>ERZ1034998.506-NODE-506-length-25102-cov-31.138540_pt1 | contig 25102 bp, 20 predicted proteins | sample MGYA00520621_ERZ1034998 | MGnify/ENA primary metagenome ERZ1034998 (study PRJEB33766, sample SAMN09781748) | gut metagenome | biome: gut microbiome | host: Homo sapiens | place: Madagascar | study: EMG produced TPA metagenomics assembly of the PRJNA485056 data...
AAAGGCAGCGAAGAAAAAAGAGAAGGAAGAAAAGAAAGCTGCTGCAAAAGCAAAAAAAGCTGAGAAGAAAAAGGAGAAAACAAAACAGAAAGAATCCATTCCTGTTGAAAAGGTTAAAATTCCGGCAAAGGTTGTTATATTAGGAGTGACCCTAGTAGCTGCTGTTACTGTAGGTTCAACTTTGGGCGGAAAGTTTATATGGTATAAAAACCATATAGATGATGCTACAGAATTACTGCTGAACAGAAAATATTCAGAGGCTTATGAAAGTATATCAGGTCTTAAAGTAAATAAAAGCGATGAGGGACTGTATAACCAGCTAAAAACTCTTATGTACATTGAAAGAGAGTATGATGCCTATACCAATTGTACGAGTATAGGAATGGAAAGGGAAGCTTTAAATGCATTGTTTAAGGGCATCGAAAAATATGATGTATATGAAAAGAAAGCTGAGGAGTATGGTGTTGGAGAACAGGCAAAAGAAATATATGATAAAATATTGACTATACTGAAAGATGATTACAACCTGACAGAGGAAGAAGCAAGAAATATCGAGAATATATCTGATGCACAGGAATATTCAGAAAAAATCGATGAACTTGTGAATAATAGTACGGACAGGTGAAAATTTTTTGAGCAGGAAAATATTGTGCTTTGAATGTGCTACAATCTTAATTTGAAAGGATTTGATAGGATGATAGCTATAATTGACTATGATGCAGGAAATTTAAAAAGCGTGGAAAAAGCATTAAGATATCTCGGGGAAGAGACGCTGGTAACCCGTGACAGGGAAGATATTCTTAATGCTGATAAGGTTATATTGCCGGGGGTTGGAAGTTTTGGAGATGCAATGGAAAAGTTAAACAATTATAATCTTGTAGATACGATAAAAACTGTTGCGGATAGAAATATTCCATTTCTTGGTATATGCCTCGGATTGCAGCTGCTATTTGAACGAAGCGAGGAAACACCCGGAGTAGAAGGACTTGGAATATTAAAAGGAGAAATATTAAAGATTCCGGATAAAGGATTAAAAATTCCGCATATAGGATGGAATTCATTAAATCTTATCAACAATGGAAGATTGTTCAAAGATATTCCGGAAGAATCATATGTATATTTTGTACATTCTTATTATCTTAAGGCAGAACAGGAAGAGATTGTGAAGGCGACTACGGATTATGCTACATGTATACATGCATCCGTTGAAAAAGGAAATGTTTTTGCATGTCAGTTTCATCCTGAGAAAAGCGGTGAAATCGGTCTTAAAATACTGAAAAATTTTGCAGAGATTGGAAGGGAATAGATTATGCATACAAAGAGAATAATTCCATGTCTGGATGTTAATAACAACAGAGTCGTTAAAGGCGTAAATTTTGTAAATCTTAAAGATGCAGGAGATCCTGTGGAAGTAGCAGCCGCTTATGACAAAGCAGGGGCAGATGAGGTAGTGTTTCTTGACATAACGGCTTCATCTGATGCCAGAAGAACAGTGGTAGATATGGTCAGAAGAGTGGCTGAAAAAGTATTTATTCCATTTACCGTAGGAGGTGGAATAAGAACTGTTGATGATTTTAAGGAGCTGTTGCGTGAAGGCGCGGATAAAATATCCATCAACTCATCAGCAATAAATACACCGGGACTTATAAGTGATGCAGCCGATAAATTTGGAAGTCAGTGTGTTGTAGTTGCCATAGATGCTAAAAGACGTGCGGATGGAAGCGGATGGAATGTATATAAAAATGGTGGACGAATAGATGTGGGACTTGATGCAGTCGAATGGGCAATGAAAGCTGCAAAGCTCGGTGCGGGTGAGATTCTTCTTACCAGCATGGATTGTGACGGAACAAAGGACGGTTATGATATAGAGCTTACGCGAATGATAGCTGAAAATGTTCCGATTCCTGTCATTGCATCTGGTGGAGCAGGTAAAATGGAACATTTTTATGATGCACTTACAGAGGGAAAGGCAGATGCGGCACTTGCAGCTTCACTTTTCCATTATAAGGAATTAGAGATAAATGATCTGAAAAATTATTTAAATGAAAAAGGAGTTCCGGTCAGATTATGTCACAAATAACAAATGATTGGCTTGATGCTATAAGTTCAGAATTCAAAAAGCCATATTACAGGGATTTATATAATTTTGTTAAAGATGAATATAGCAGAACGGTAGTTTATCCTCCGGCAGATGATATATTCAATGCATTTCATTTCACACCGTTAAGTAAGGTAAAAGTACTGATACTAGGACAGGACCCATATCACAATGTAAATCAGGCACATGGACTCAGTTTTTCGGTGAAACCGGGAGAAGATATTCCACCTTCATTGCAAAATATATATAAGGAGCTTAATGAGGATTTAGGCTGTTATATACCGAATAACGGATACCTTGAGAAATGGGCAAGAGAGGGAGTTTTACTTCTTAATACTGTGCTGACTGTAAGAGCACATCAGGCAAATTCGCATCAGGGCAGAGGCTGGGAACAGTTTACGGACGCAGTCATTAATGCAGTGAATGAGCAGGACAGACCGATAGTATATATGTTGTGGGGCAGACCGGCACAGAGTAAAGCACCGATGCTTACCAATCCAAAACATCTTATATTAAAGGCTCCGCATCCGAGTCCGTTGTCAGCATACAGAGGATTTTTCGGATGTAAACATTTCAGCATGGCAAATGAGTTTCTTGAGAAAAATGGTGTAGAACCTATAGACTGGCAGATAGAGAATATATAAAAAATATGGGTAATCGAAATTCGATTACCCATATTTTTTTTATTTATTCAGATTTTTCTGAGCGGTTGCTAACATAAGTTTGATACGGTTCAACTGGTTTACCTGGCTTGCACCCGGATCATAGTCAACTGCAACAATATTTGCATCAGGATGCTGCTTACGAAGCTCTTTTATAACACCCTTACCGACTATATGATTAGGAAGACATCCGAATGGCTGAGCACATACAATATTTGATACACCCATTTCTATGAGTTCAAGCATTTCGCCTGTAAGGAACCATCCTTCACCTGTCTGGTTTCCGATAGATGTAACCGGTTCAGCATTCTTGGCAAGCGTCTGAATGTATGAAGGAGCTGAAAAATGTCTGCTGTTTTCAAATTCTTTTCTTGCACATTTTCTCATGTGTTCAAGGAAAGAGATTCCTATATTGGAAATATATGCAGATGATTTACTTGTTCCAAGATATTTAGCATTAAAGTTATTGCTATAGAAACAATATAAAAGGAAATCAAGCAAATCAGGCATAACGGCTTCTGCACCTTCACGTTCAAGCAGGTCAACAATATAGTTGTTTGCGGCCGGATGGAACTTAACAAGAATTTCACCGACTACACCGACTTTAGGTTTAACCATATTTTCATCAATAGGAAGGTTATCAAAATCATGTATTATATCACGGATATTTTTCTTAAATTTACCCATTCCGATATCATTTTTCTTAAGGTCATCTATACATATCTTTCTCCATTTATCATGAAGTTTATTTGCAGAGCCTTCCTCAAGTTCGTAAGGTCTCATTCTGTATAAAGTACGCATGAATACATCACCGTATATTACGGCCTGCATACCTTTAAGAACCAGCTTTGGAGTTATTTTAAATCCTTCATTTTTTTCAAGTCCCTGAACGCTGAGTGAGAGTACAGGAATATGTTCCATACCGGCTTTTTCAAGAGCACGCCTTATAAAACCGATATAGTTGCTGGCACGGCACCCGCCACCTGTCTGTGTCATTATAACCGCTACCTTGTTTAAATCATATTTGCCTGAAAGTAATGCATCCATTATCTGTCCTACAACGATAAGGGAAGGGTAGCAGGCGTCATTGTTTACATATTTAAGTCCCAAATCCACCGCAGCCTTGTCATCAGCATTTACAACTTCAAAGTTGTATCCGCAGGAATTGAGGGCAGGTTCAAGCAGATCGAAATGAATAGGTGACATCTGAGGACACAAAATTGTGTAGTTATCACGCATTTCCTTAGTAAATTCAACTCTGTTAATATTTGATGGAACGATTGTACGCTTCATATGTTTCTTTTCCCTGACTTTTAGTGCAGAAATAAGAGAACGGATTCTGATTCTTGCAGCGCCGAGGTTATTAACCTCATCAATTTTAAGAACTGTATATATTTTACCTGATTTGGTTAATATATCATTAACACAGTCTGTTGTAACGGCATCAAGTCCGCATCCGAAAGAGTTAAGCTGTATCAGATCAAGATTTTCAGTTGTTTTTACATAATTTGCAGCTGCATAAAGTCTTGAGTGGTACATCCACTGGTCGAGAACAATAAGCGGTCTCTCTACAGGTGCAAGGTGCGATACGGAATCTTCTGTAAGTACGGCGATACCATAAGAGTTAATAAGTTCAGGAATACCATGATTGATTTCAGGATCAATATGATATGGTCTTCCGGCAAGAACTATACCACGTTTACCGGTTTTATTAAGGTATTCAATGACCTCCTCACCTTTTTTCTGGATATCCTTATGAACACTCTGCATTTCATCCCATGCTTTATCTGCTGCTGCCGATATTTCACCGGCCGGAATGTTGAATTCTTTCGTAAACTCCTCGACGAGACGTTTTGACAGTACTTCCTTATTGGTCAGTGCCATGAAAGGATTCATGAATTTAACATTATTTTCTTTTATTTCCTCAACGTTGTTTTTTATATTTTCCGCATAAGACGTAACGATAGGACAGTTGTAGTGGTTGTTTGCATCAGGTGTTTCATTTCTCTCATAAGGTATACAAGGATAGAAAATGAATTTAACATCATGCTTTATTAACCATGAAATATGTCCGTGAACAAGCTTTGCAGGATAACATTCTGACTCACTCGGTATAGATTCTATACCAAGCTCATATATTTTTCTACTTGATGCAGGTGAGAGAACGACCTGAAAACCGAGTTCCCTGAAAAATACAGCCCAGAACGGATAGTTTTCATACATGTTAAGAACTCTAGGAATTCCAACAACACCTCTCGGTGCATTATCGGGTGTAAGAGCCTCATATGAAAATATTTTTTTATATTTATAGTCAAAAAGGTTAGGTATGTTTTCTTTGTTTTTGGCTTTTCCTATTCCACGTTCACATCTGTTACCTGTAATGAACTGACGGCCACCGGTAAATTTATTTATTGTGAGCAGACAACTGTTTGTACAGCCTTTACATCTTGACATGGAAGTAGAAAATTCAAGGTTGTTAATCTTGTCAATGGAAAGCATAGTAGAAACTTTGCCTTCTTCGTATCTTTCTCTTGCCACAAGGGCAGCACCGAAAGCACCCATTATACCGGCAATGTCAGGTCTTACTGCCTCACAGCCTGATATTTTCTCAAAACTTCTGAGAACCGCATCATTATAAAATGTTCCACCCTGAACAACGACCTTCTTACCAAGGTCTTCAGGGTCTGTTATTTTGATAACCTTATATAAGGCATTCTTTATAACAGAGTAAGCGAGACCGGCAGAAATGTCAGATACTTCTGAACCTTCTTTTTGTGCCTGTTTTACATTTGAGTTCATGAATACAGTACATCTTGTACCGAGGTCCACAGGGTTTTTGGCAAATAGGGCTTCTTTTGCAAAGTCTTCTACGGAATAATTGAGAGATTTTGCAAATGTTTCTATAAATGAGCCACAGCCTGATGAACAGGCTTCGTTAAGCTGAACACTGTCTACGGTACCGTTCTTGATTTTGATACATTTCATATCTTGTCCGCCGATATCAAGGATACAGTCTACATCAGGCTCAAAGAATGCAGCAGCATAATAATGTGACACTGTCTCAACCTCTCCCTCATCAAGCATAAGAGCAGCTTTCATCAGTGCTTCGCCGTATCCGGTAGAGCATGAGTACACGATTTTGGCAGAATCAGGAAGTAGTGAATATATTTCCTTGATGGAACGGATAGCTGTTGTTAAAGGACTTCCGTTGTTGCTGCTGTAAAATGAATACAGAAGGGAACCGTCTTCACCAACCAATGCAACTTTTGTGGTTGTTGAACCGGCATCAATTCCGAGGAAACAGTCACCTTCATATTCTGCAAGATTTCCTGTTGCAACGCAGTGCTTGTTATGTCTGTCTGTAAAATCAGCGTATTCCTCTATATTTGCAAACAGAGGCTCCATACGTTTGATTTCAAATTCCATCTTTATACCATTTGACAGTTTGTCTATAAGTTCTGATATCTGAATCTGTACTTCAGGTTTGTGATTCATTGCAGAACCTGATGCGGCAAAAAGATGTGAATGTTCAGGTGCAATTATATGTTCTTCAGTCAGGTTAAGTGTTCTTATAAATGCTTCCTTAAGTTCAGAGAGGAAGTGGAGAGGACCACCTAAAAATGCAACATTTCCACGTATCGGTTTACCGCAGGCAAGACCACTTATAGTCTGATTTACAACAGCCTGAAAAATAGATGCGGACAAATCTTCTTTTGTTGCACCTTCATTTATAAGAGGCTGGATGTCTGTTTTGGCAAAAACACCACATCTGGCAGCTATAGGATATATTGCCTTGTAATTTTTGGCATACTCATTAAGACCGGATGCATCTGTCTGGAGAAGAGAAGCCATCTGGTCGATGAAAGAACCCGTACCGCCGGCACATATACCGTTCATACGCTGTTCAACACCGTTTGTAAAATATATGATTTTTGCGTCTTCACCACCAAGCTCAATTGCAACATCTGTTTGTGGAGCGTAATCATTTAATGCAGTAGAGACTGCAACAACCTCCTGTACAAACGGAACTTCAAGATGCTTTGACAGTGTGAGACCGCCGGAACCTGTAATCATTGGTGAAAGGGAAACTTCACCGAGTTCATCTTTGGCTTTGATGAGGAGTTCTGCAAGAGTTTCCTGAATATTTGCAAAGTGCCTTTTATAATCTGCAAAAAGTATTTTATTATCTGAGTCAAGTATGGCAATTTTAACAGTTGTAGAGCCAATATCTATTCCCAAAGAGTAGTATTTCTTCATAGTTTTTTACACCATGCCTTTCGTAATAAAAACGTTCAAATTTCATTGTTTTATTGAAAATTTCAAACAACAATTTCTTATTATAATATATGTTTGTTCAAATTTCAATCATCATAAATTTACAGGCACTAAAAAAAGTCTAAAGAATATATTAATAAAAAAGCGGGCATATATATTTTTATGCCGGAAATGGAGTTTTATATGAATAACAGATATTTTAGAAATTGCATGGGTATGATACATTATGTAAAAAGAGGAGATACTTTATACAGTATAAGCAGAATGCACGGAGTGTCCATAGATGAACTGATTGAGGCAAATCCTTTTGTGAATGTATATAATATGCAGGAGGGAGATGAGATATGTGTTCCGGTATCATACAATACAGAGAGAACGAATAACAGGGTAAATGAGGATGAACCACAGGCAAAAGAAGGTACTAATCGAGAAGATTTCTATGATTTGGTTAAAAGATTTGACAAATAGAAGGGTAAAAATTATAATAAATAGGCAAAAAGAAAAAATTGGTTTGGAAATTGTATGATTACAAACCGGAAAGGCTTACGAGGATGAAATTTGTAGAAAAATTGGAACGAAAGTTTGGAAAGTATGCAATACACAATCTGATGTATTATATAATAGGTCTTTATATAATAGGACTTTTGATACAGCTGTTCGGTAATGGTTTCTATGAAGCATATCTTTCGCTCAATGTTGAGAAGATATTACACGGTCAGATATGGAGAATAGTTACTTTTATTATTGCACCGCCTTCAGATTCAAGCTTGTTTTTCATGGTATTTACATTATACCTGTATTATATGCTTGGAACATCACTTGAAAGGGTATGGGGAGCCTTCAGGTTCAATCTATATTTCTTTATGGGTGTTCTGTTTAATGTTATAGCAGCTTTTCTTATATATTTTATATTTGGATACACATATGAACTTACAACATATTACCTTAACATGTCATTGTTTTTTGCATTTGCAGCTACATGGCCGGATATGGAATTTTTGTTGTTTTTCATATTGCCTATAAAGGTTAAGTGGCTGGCACTTGTTGATGGTATATATATGGGAGCAACTATATTAGCCGGGTACATGTTTGGATTTCTGCCATACAGCGTACAGTTGAAACTTATTTATCCGCTTATAGAAGTTGGAATTGTTCCGGCACCACAGATTGCTACAGCGGCACTTGTATCAATATTAAACTTCTTGATTTTCTTCTTGATGACACGAAATTATAAAAGAATTTCACCAAAGGAGATTAAGAGAAAGAAAGCATACAGAAGTCAGGTAAAACAGGCTTCGCAGGGAGTGATTCATAAATGTGCGATATGCGGAAGGACCGATAAAGACTTTCCGGAACTCACATTCAGATATTGCTCAAAATGTAATGGAAATTACGAATATTGTCAGGATCATCTGTTCACACATGAACATATAAAATAAACATACATTTGAAAGGAGAAAGAGATGGATAAGAAACCATTTGTTACACTTGAAAAATTAAAGGAGATAGATAAGACATATCCTACACCATATCATTTATATGATGAAAAAGGAATAAGAGAAAATGCAAAGAGGCTTAAAGAGGCTTTTGCATGGAATAAAGGATTTAAGGAATATTTTGCCGTTAAAGCAACACCAAATCCATTTATATTAAACATTCTTAAAGAGTGCGGATGTGGAGTGGACTGTTCATCAATGACAGAGCTTATGATGTCTGACAAACTCGGATTCCATGGTGATGACATTATGTTTTCATCTAATGATACACCGGCAGAGGAGTTTGAATTTGCAAAGAAACTTGATGCTCAGATAAATCTTGATGATTTTACTCATATTGAATTTATGGAGAAGCAGGCAGGTGGACTTCCTGAGAAAATCTGCTGCCGTTTCAATCCGGGCGGAAAGTTTAAAATCAGCACAACAATCATGGATAATCCGGGTGAGGCAAAATACGGATTTACAAAGGAACAGCTTATAGAAGGATACAGTATCCTTAAAGAAAAGGGAGTTAAGAAGTTCGGACTTCATTCATTCCTTGCAAGCAATACAGTATCTAATGAGTATTATCCTACTCTTGCAAAGATTTTATTTGAGACAGCTGTTGAAGTAAAGGAAAAGACAGGTGTTAAAATATCATTTATAAATCTTTCAGGCGGTGTCGGAATACCTTACAGACCTGATCAGGAGCCAAATGACATATATGCTATTGGAGAAGGCGTAAGAAAAGCATTTGAGGAAATTCTTGTTCCGGCAGGAATGGGCGATGTTGCAATATATACAGAGCTTGGAAGATATATGTTGGGACCTTACGGATGCCTCGTTACTAAAGCAATCCATGAGAAACACATCCATAAAGAGTATATCGGTCTTGACGCATGTGCGGTCAACCTTATGAGACCGGCAATGTATGGTGCTTACCATCATATTACTGTTATGGGAAAAGAAAACGAGCCGTGTGACCACAAATATGACATAACAGGTTCACTCTGTGAAAATAATGATAAGTTTGCAGTTGACAGAATGCTTCCAAAGATTGATATGGGAGATTTTATTGTTATACATGATACAGGAGCACATGGATTTGCCATGGGATATAATTATAATGGAAAGCTTAAGTCAGCAGAGCTTCTTCTTAAAGAAAACGGTGATGTTCAGATGATCAGAAGAGCAGAAACACCGAAGGATTATTTTGCGACATTTGATTTCTGTGATATATTAAAATAATTGAAAGGCTTTTGGAACAGTTAAATGAAGAAGGTAGTAAAAGATATACTGAATAAAAAAGATTTAGACAAAAATCTTCCGGTTTATGCGGAATATATGTGTACTCTTTATTACAGATTTGCACGGTTAAGACTTGCAATGAATTATTATACATTTTTTGAAGTGCTTGATGATACGGAGAATAAGGAAGAAATAAAGGAATTGTCTGACAGACTGAATCAGATAATTAAAGACGGTATTCTTTCAGATGGTGACAGAGATAAGTTTACAAAAGATATCGATGACATAAGAAAAAATGTTATAAAAACAATGCAGGTTCTTACTTCATATGCAGATGCATTTGACAGATATGAATATGTAATAAACAGAGTAGAGTATAATTTTAAGGACGGCGAGCTTCCGGCAAAATATGATGACGGACAGTTTACCAGAAAAATTATGCAATATATAGTCGCTGATGAGGATTCAGTTGTGATAAACAGCAGAATATCGGAGGTAATAGGTGAACTTCCGATGCGAATGACTAAGCAGAAGTTTTTTGAAAGATTAAATGACGGATTAAATGTATACAGCGAAACAGATGAAAAAAGTTTTGAGGATTTCCTGTATATGGTAAGATCATCTGCAATGCTTGACAGCGTTGCGGATGATGATGATACATTTGAAAATCTTCAGTCAATATATGTAAGTCTTAAAAATGCTGATTATGATAATATTGATGAAAAGGAATATAACAGGCTCAGGGATATGATAACATATGCAGCCGGATATATTGAAGACAGGGTAAATATCTATATGCTCATGCAGCAGGTGATAAATGATGTATATGCAATGCTTTGTACATCTCCATATGTTAAAGAGCAGGGGGATGAGGAAGCAGCATGTACATCAATCATTGCATACATAAATGATACGTTTTCAAATGGCGGCGAAGCCTATGATGAAAAAATCGAGAATGATTTTATCAGTATAGAGGGTAAACAGGAAAAAATACATGGAGATTACATGTCATATGAGCACGTTCTTGATGAGTTGAGAACAACTTTGTCTGAAAAAGATGTGGAACAAAGTCTTATTGACTGTTATAATATGATGTATAAGGTACAAATATTAGTTTCTGATAGTTTATTTGTGGAATTTGATGGAAATACTTTAAATGATAAAGATATGACAAAGGATTATTTTGAAAAGAGAAAAAATGATTTTATGTCAGAGGTTAAAACATTTTTTGATAACCATGGAAGAACGGTAAACAGGGCTGTTATGTCAGCAATTATAGCTTCACTGCCTGTCTTCTTTAATAATTTGCAGGAGCTTCAGGACTATATATATAATTCTCTTGAGTCATGCAGAAAAGAATCAGAAAAAATTGCATGTATTGAGATAATAAATTCATTTATTGAGGAAATCACGGATTAGGAGAGGCCGGAGGTAAGTTGACTGTATGAAATGGTATAAGGATTTGTATATGGGAGAGCTTGCAGTTAAGCGAAAAAGAAAGATAATAAGCAGGATAAAGCATGGGAAAGTCCAGATAGGTGTGTATGTACTTGCATTACCGTTGAATGATGATAATATTCTTGATATATATCCTTCTTATATTCTGAATCAGAAATATTACAGAAATATAGCCATTAATATAGTCGGAATTGCGTGTGGTTACGAGGAAGCGATGGAGGTTCTGCAAAGAATGGTTATCGACTGCTACACGTCTACCGGTCAGTTTAAAATATGTGATATGACAGAGGATGATAAATTCAGTTAAGCATTTAATAAGATGACGCAAAGCGTCTGAGGAATGGAGATAACATGCTACATATTATACTGTTAATTCTTAAAATAATAGGAATAATATTGTTGTGCATACTTGGAATTGTTCTGTTGGTGATAATCACAGTTTTGTTTGTCCCTGTAAGGTACAAAATCGATTTCAGCATTTACGAATATGGCAGTATAAAGTGTAGAGTCTCCTGGCTGCTGCATATTATTTCTGTAAATGTGGGATATGGAAAGCAAAAAAGCGGGGAAATGGGATTATATAAAAATATAAAACTGTTTGGCATAAACCTGCTTGGCATACGAAAGAAATCACATGATAAAAAAAATGATGATACAACGGAGAAAAATGATAAAATATCAATATATGATTCTAAGAATGACATAGTTGATGAAAAAAACACATATGAGAATAAGAATACAGAAAACTCATATAATTTAGAAACTGCTTCAGATGATGAAATTGTTAAAAATCCGGTGACAGCGGATATAAAAGAGTCTGATGAAACAGATTCATATGACGGTGACGAAGAAAGTATCAGGGATTTTACAGATACTGAACCTGAATATGATGAAGAAACAAAACGTAAAAAGGACAATATATTCAAAAAAATATCGTCTAAAATAAGAAAAATATTGTTCAAAATAAAGTCTGTATGTGGTAAAATTAAAAAGATGTCAGCAAAGGCTCGAAGTGTAAAAGAATTCGTGGAACTTGATGAGACGAAAGAGACTATACGATTTATTAAAGGACAGCTTGGTATTCTGATAGAACATGTAAGACCACGTATAGTCAGAGGACATATTAAATTTGGTACCGGAGACCCGGCATATACGGCAGAACTGCTTGGTATATATTATCTTATATCCAAAGGGAGATACAAAAAGATGTATATGGAGCCGGACTTTGACAATGCCGTACTTGATGGAGAAGTCCATATTAAAGGCAGGATAGTTGTCTTTAGCTTAGTTGTAATGGCAATAAAAATATATAAAAATGAGAATTTAAAAACAACCATTAGTAATGGGAAGAACCTAAAGGAGGAATTATAATGGCAGAGAACAATAGCAACAATGTTAATAACACTGTCGAATCATTGTTTAAGGGGATGGAAAGCTTTATAACATCTAAAACCGTGGTTGGAGATGCGATTAACGTAGGAGATGGAAGCGTAATACTTCCGCTTGTGGACGTTTCATTTGGTGTTGCAGCAGGTGCAACTAATGATGACAAGAAGAATAACGGTGGAGGAGGAATGGGTGGTAAAATGTCACCTAGTGCCGTACTTGTTATTAAAGACGGAGTACCAAAGCTTGTTAATATCAAAGAACAGGATGGTCTTACAAAGATTCTTGACATGGTGCCTGATTTTATCGACAGATTTACAGGAAAGTCTGATGAAGAAGGCGAAGATGAAGACGAGAAAAAAGAAGATATTCCGGATTAATTATATTGAATGTGATAGATCCGCAAATTGACGCATATTATGTATAAACTGCCCTGACAGGGAAGTGATGAGTGTGCGTAGGATTTGCGGATTTATATTATTCTGGATATCAGTGGGCATTGGAATCGGGTTCTGGCTGGGAGTAAGCTTCTGGTCCATAGTATTGCTCATAGGTCTTCTGATATTTGGATTTAATCTTTTTTGCGGATAAAAGTTTAAAGGGCACAGGTAATCGTAATGGAAAAAATTATTGAACTAAAGAATATTAATAAAAATGAGGCTGCAAGGTATCTTGGATACAGGGATACGTTGCCTGATGTTGAGACAACAAAGACAATACTTGAATGTGAGGCAGAACTTTTAAAAGTAATCCGTCCACAGTATGTATACAGAATATTTGATATTTCATTTGAGGATGACGGAGTGCATGTACTTGGTACGGAGCTGGTACTAAAGGGAGAGTCAATAAAAAATCATTTATCAGGATGTAAGAAAGCTGCCATAATGTGCGTTACACTCTCAGGCGAGGTTGATAAAATACTTCGCACCAATGAGGTGAATAATATGCTGAGGGCAATTATAATGGATGCACTGGCGAATGCAGCGGTTGAACAGGTGTGTGATGAAGTCGAGAATATTATAGAAGAAAATATACCGGGGTATTGTCACACATGGAGATTTGGAGTGGGATATGGAGATTTTCCATTATCTACACAAAAGATTTTTCTTGAGACTTTAAATGCACCAAAGCAGATAGGTGTGTGTGCTACTGAAAGCTGTATATTAACTCCGAGAAAATCAGTGACATGTGTTCTTGGATTATCAGCAGATAAGCTTGATAATACAGAAAAAAGTTGTGAAAATTGTAGTATGCATGGAAAATGTGCTTTTAGTAAAGACGGAAAGAGTGGATGCGGAAAATGAGATTTAACGAATTATTAGAGACAAAAGAATTTGTGATACTGGATGGCGGCATGGGTACAATGCTGCAGAAAAACGGACTGAAAATAGGTGGAGTACCTGAAGTGCTAAATATAACAAGACCTGAACTTCTTACATCCATTCATCGCGAATATATAGATGCCGGAGCAGATATTATATATATTAATACATTTGGGGCAAACAGTTATAAGATGAAGGAGACCGGATACAGTGTAAATGAACTGGTACAGGCTGCGGTTAAAAATGCAAAGGCAGCTACAGCCGGAACACAGACACTTATAGCCCTTGATATAGGACCTATAGGACAGTTACTTGAGCCGACCGGAACATTATCATTTGAGAGTGCCTATGATATTTTTAAGGAGATTGTAATAGCCGGTAAGGATGCAGATTTAGTCGTGTTCGAGACTATGACAGATCTTCTTGAGATAAAGGCAGCCGTCCTTGCGGCAAAAGAAAATACTGACCTTCCGATAATGTGTACCATGACTTTTGAAAGAAATATGAGAACATTTACAGGATGTGGTGTATCAAATATGGCTCTTACACTGGAAGGACTTGGAGCAGATGCCATAGGTGTAAACTGTTCACTCGGACCTGATGAGCTTATGCCTGTTGTTGAGGAAATGCTTAAATGGACAAACCTTCCTGTTATAGTGAAACCGAATGCTGGACTTCCTGATCCTGTTACTAATGAATATAATATTCTGCCGGAAGAATTTTCAAAATACATGCTACAGATGGCTGATATGGGCGTTAAAATATTTGGCGGATGCTGTGGAACTACACCTGATTATATCAGAACACTTAAAAAGGCTCTGGAAGGAAAAAAATATAAGGGTGTCAGAAAACAGATACCTGCTGCCGTCTGTTCTTCATCAGAAACAGTGGAGATAAACCAGCCGAGAATAATAGGTGAGAGAATCAATCCGACAGGTAAGAAAAAGTTTAAAGAAGCCCTTATTAAACATGATATGGATTACATATTAAATCAGGCGATTGAACAGACACATGCCGGAGCAGAGATTCTTGACGTGAATGTCGGTCTGCCGGAAATAGATGAAAAATCAATGATGGTAGATGCGGTAAAAGCCATTCAGGGTATAACAGAAGCACCATTACAGCTTGACTCAACCATTCCTGAAGTACTAGAAGCTGCACTTAGGGTATACTGTGGTAAGCCTATCGTAAACTCAGTAAACGGAGAAGACAAGTCTTTGGATACGATACTTCCGCTTGTTAAAAAATATGGTGCATCTGTCGTAGGACTTACACTTGACAAGGATGGAATACCGAAAGATGGAGATAAACGTTTCGAGATAGCGAAAAAGATACTAAACAGAGCACTTGAATATGGAATATCAAGAGAGAATGTTTATATTGACTGTCTCACACTGACCGCATCTGCAGAACAGGACGGAGTTGTGGAAACATTAAAGGCTGTAAAAAGAGTTAAGGACGAGTTAGGATTAAAGACTGTTCTCGGTGTTTCAAATATATCATTCGGACTACCAAACAGGGAACGTGTTAATCATACATTCCTTGCACTTGCCCTTGAAAACGGACTTGATCTGCCTATTATAAATCCTAATATAAGTTCAATGTCAGGAACTGTAAGAGCATTCAGACTTCTTAAAGGATATGATAAAAACTCAAGAGAATATATAGAAGCATATAATATAGAGCAGGCAGGAACTGAAAAGCAAACCGACAAACAGGCGGGAAACTCAGGAAATATTACCCTTGAATATGCCATAGATAACGGTCTTAAAAATGATGGTGCAAGAATAACAAAAGAAATGCTTAAAACCATGGATTCCATGGAGATTGTAAACGAGCATCTTATTCCTTCGCTCGATAAAGCGGGAGATTTGTTTGAAAAAGGAAAGATATTCCTTCCGCAGCTCATATTGTCAGCCGAAGTTGCCCAGGCGGCATTCGGAGTGATTAAAGACTATATAAGTTCTAAATCGCAGGACAGCGTAAGCAAGGGAATAATAGTTATAGCAACCGTCAAAGGAGACATCCATGATATAGGTAAAAATATAGTAAAGGTTCTTCTTGAAAATTACGGCTACACGGTAATTGATCTTGGAAAAGATGTAGATTATCAGGCGGTAGTGGATGCTGTAAAAGAACATGATGCCAAGCTTGTGGGATTGTCTGCACTTATGACGACAACGCTTGTATCGATGGAAAAGACCATAGAACTTATACATGAGAACAATTTAGACTGTAAGATAATGGTTGGGGGAGCAGTGCTTACACCGGATTATGCAAAACAGATTCATGCTGATTTTTACGCAAAAGACGCAAAAGAGTCAGTAGACATAGCAAAACAGGTTTTGGGATAAAAAAATACCACGCAGAAATGCGTGGTATTTTTAAACATTAGAATTATGCTCTCTCAACTAAACCTGATCTTAAACAAGATGTACATACGTACATTTTACGGTTTGCTCCGTTAGCAAGTTTAACTTTAACAGATTTAACGTTAGATTTCCAAATTTTATTAGATCTTCTATGAGAATGGCTTACACCGTTTCCAAAATGAACACCTTTTTCGCAAATTGCACATTTAGCCATTGATTGCACCTCCTTAAAATAACGTATTTCGGTTTATTAAACCAACACCGAGAAATATTTTATCAGAAATAAATGTATTTTGCAAGCATTTTTTGCTTTATTTTTTCCAAAAAGATGTTATAATACTAAGTATTAGTGCGAAAACGCTCCGAAATGGAGATGAGTATTTAGAATTGATTATAATGCACCTTTTTGGTGCAGGAATTGGAGGCTGACTATGAAAGGTAAATTATCTACCAATATGGGTAATGTTTATATTGACAATAACGTTATAGCCAAATGTGCCGGAACTGCGGCAGTGGAATGCTTTGGTATAGTTGGAATGGCTATGGTAAGCATGAAAGACGGTTTAGTTAAGCTTGTCAAAAGAGAATATATATCCAAAGGTGTAAATGTAACAGTAGATGAGAATAATGACATTACAATTGATTTCCATGTTATTGTTGCCTATGGCGTAAGCATTTCTGCTGTAGCTGATAACCTTATTTCAAATGTAAAATATAAGGTTGAAGAGTTTACAGGATTAAAAGTATGCAAAATCAATATATTTGTTGAAGGCGTAAGGGTTATAGACTAATCCGGTCCATAACAAAATCTTAAGGAGGATTTATAGTGGTTACAAGTATTGATGGAAAAATGCTCCAGAAAATGTTTTTATCCGGAGCAAAAAACCTTGAAGCAAAAAAAGAATGGATAAATGAACTGAATGTTTTCCCTGTTCCTGACGGTGATACAGGTACAAATATGACGCTTACGATTATGTCTGCGGCTAAAGAAGTAGGTGCCATAGAGAATCCTACAATGCAGAATCTTGCAAAAGCCATTTCTTCAGGTTCACTCAGAGGAGCCAGAGGAAATTCGGGCGTTATAATGTCACAGATTTTCAGAGGATTTACAAAAGAGATTAAACAGTTTGACACGATAGATGCCGTTACATTTGCTAATGCATGTGATCATGCTGTAGAGACTGCATATAAGGCAGTTATGAAACCGAAGGAAGGTACAATTCTTACGGTTGCCAAAGGAATGGCAGAGAAGGCAAGAGAACTTGTCATGGAGACAGACGATTTAGAGGTTATATTTGCCGGTGTTATCGAAGAAGGAGACTATGTACTCAGCCAGACACCTGAGATGCTTCCTGTATTAAAGCAGGCAGGAGTTGTTGACTCAGGCGGTCAGGGACTTATGCAGGTAGTAAAGGGCGGATATGACGCATTTATGGGCAAAGAAACTGACTTTACTTCATTTGAGACTGCTGCACCTAAGACAGACGTATCTGTTGATAAAGAGGCAGAGCTTGATATAAAGTTTGGTTACTGTACAGAATTTATAATAATGGCAGACGGAATTTTCACAGAGACAAATGAACATGAGTTCAAGTCATATCTTCAGGGAATAGGTGACTGTGTGGTAGTCGTGGCTGATGATGATATTGTTAAGGTTCACGTACATACCAATGATCCGGGATTAGCCATTCAGAAAGCCCTGACATATGGTTCGCTTACAAGCATGAAGATAGACAATATGCGTGAAGAGCATAACGAAAAGCTTATAAAGGATGCTCAGAAAAAGGCAGAAAGCCAGAAAGAAGAAAAAACTGTAAACCAGCCTAGAAAGGATACAGGATTTATTGCTGTTTCCATAGGAGAAGGTTTAGATGAGATATTTAAGGGACTTGGTGTTGACTATCTTATTACCGGTGGCCAGACTATGAACCCAAGTACGGAAGATATGCTTAATGCAATTGATAATGTAAATGCAGATAACATTTATATACTTCCGAACAATAAGAATATAATTCTTGCGGCAGAGCAGGCAAAATCTCTCGTGGAAGATAAGAATATTATCGTACTTCCGACAAAGACTATACCACAGGGTATAACTGCCGTGATAAATTACGTTGAAAACAAGAGCTTGGATGAAAATGTTGAGACTATGACGGCTGAGATTGCCCGCGTTAAGACAGGTCAGATAACATATGCCGTAAGAGATACAAGTATAGATGGCAAGGAAATCCATGAAAATGATATTATGGGTATAGGTGATTCAGGAATACTTTCTGTAGGAAGCGACATAAAAGCTACTGCACTTGATATGGTTTCACAGCTTATAGATGATGAGTCTGAAATTATAAGTGTATATTACGGAGCTGATACAACAGAAGAGGATGCTGATGAGCTTGTGGCAAAATTAGAAGAACTGTATCCTGATGTGGATATAGAAGTAAATGCCGGAGGACAGCCTATCTACTATTATATTATTTCTGTAGAATAGATAAAACGTTGATTATATAAAAAAGTCCCATGAACATTATCATATATGTATTAGTTGATAATGTGATGGGACTTTTTGTGATGAAGAATAAAAATCAGTCTTTTATATTTACCTGTTTTTTCATATCATCAACCTGAGATGAAACACTGCCTGTTTTCAGGCTCAGGGTAAATAACAGGATTATACTTACGAGAAGAAGTATAAGACAGAACAAAAATGCTTTATTTTTTAACATATCAGAGTAATCCTTTCTAAAAGTAAATTTTGCAACTTTCATAATGTTTTATTTATGATACAATTATATTAAAGAAATTCATGACTGTAAAGACGGAGATTAAAAAAATGGATTTAAAAAGTATAAAAGGAATAGGAGACAAGTCGGCGGCACTGTTTGAAAAACTTGGTGTGTACAGTGTGGAAGATTTGTTGGAATTTTATCCGAGGGCATATGACTGCTATAATGAACCCGAAGGCATATGTAATACAGATGCGGGAACGGTTATTGCAGTAAAGGGTAAGATAGCTTCTTCACCACAGATGGCATTTGGAAACAGATTTAAGATATTATCAGCAGTGATAAGGGATGAAGAAGGCACAGCATTTAAGGCAGTGTGGTATAATATGCCCTTTCTTAAAGGAAAATTAAAGACAGGGGCGGTTTATATATTCAGGGGGAAAATATCATATAAAGGTCAGAATATAATAATGGAACAGCCAGATATATATTCGATCGGAGAATATGATAAAATTGTAAATATGATGCAGCCGGTGTACAGACTGACTAAAGGATTGTCAAATAAACTTGTAACAAAAGCTGTCAGATCGGCCATAAATGAATATATGGATGATAATGATTATCTTCCGGGAGAAATACTTAAAAAGTACGACCTTATTAATCATAAGGAAGCACTGATAAATATACATTTTCCGACCGGTAAAGAGGATAGAGACGGGGCAAGAAAACGCCTCGCATTTGATGAATTTTTTAAATTTATAATGGTTCTCAGACAGTTTAAGGAGAGGGATAACGGCCAGAGCAATGAATTTGTCATATCAAGAAATGAACTTACAGATAAATTTATAAAAACCCTTCCGTTTTCACTGACTGAAGCCCAGACTAAAGTGTTGGCAGAGATAGAAAAGGATATGTCCGGTGAGAGAACGATGAACAGACTTATTCAGGGAGATGTAGGTTCAGGAAAAACCATAGTGGCACTTATTGCCATGATAGATACTGCACTGGCAGGATATCAGGCAATTATGATGGCACCTACCGAGGTGCTTGCAAGACAGCATTATGAATATATTAAGAAAACAGTAAGTGATAATAATCTGCCTTTTGAGGTGGCTGTACTGACCGGTTCAATGGGAGCTGCTGCAAGACGTGAGGAAAGCGGAAAGATAAAATCAGGTACAGCAAAGATAATAGTTGGAACACATGCGCTGATACAGGACAAAGCAGAATATGATAATGTTGCACTGGTTATAACGGATGAACAGCACCGGTTTGGCGTGAAGCAGAGAGAAACACTGGCATTTAAGGGCAAAAATCCTCATATACTGGTTATGAGTGCAACACCGATTCCGAGAACACTCGCCATTATATTATATGGAGATCTGGATATATCTGTTATGAATGGCATGCCATCAGAGAGACTTCCGATAAAAAACTGCGTGGTAGGAACCGATTACAGACCAAATGCTTACCGGTTCATAGAAAATGAGGTAAAAGCAGGACATCAGGCATATGTAATATGTGCTATGGTAGAAGAAAGTGAAAATGTGGAGGCTGAAAATGTAGTCGAATACACAGAAAAGCTTAGAAAAGCCATGAGTAAAGATATCCGGATAGAATATCTGCACGGACAGATGAAAGGTGCAGAAAAAAACGCCATAATGGAAAAATATGCTGCCGGTGAGACAGATGTCCTTGTGTCTACGACGGTTATAGAGGTCGGTGTAAATGTGCCTAATGCCACGGTAATGATGGTAGAAGATGCACAGAGATTCGGACTGGCGGCACTTCATCAGCTTAGAGGAAGAGTCGGAAGGGGAAGTGCACAGTCATATTGTATATTTGTAAATACTTCAAAAGCAAAATCCGCTACTCAGAGGCTTGACATTTTAAACAAATCAAATGATGGATTTTATATCGCATCACAGGATATGAAATTAAGAGGTCCGGGAGATTTCTTTGGAATAAGGCAGAGTGGCGAAATGGATTTCAATATTGCCGATATATATACGGATGCAGAGATTTTAAAAAATGCATCAGATGCAGCCGATGGGATAGAGAATGGTGATATAATTATAAAGGCGGACGAGGCAGACAGATTTGATATGGAAATATCAAAATGCTATAAAAAAGCTAACGACAAGATTAATCTTTAGTTGACATTGGGTGTATAAATGATATAGTAATGATAGAGAAATATGGAAAATATTATAAGAAGAGAGTATGGGAAGAATGAAAAATTTATCATTAAAAAATATTGCGAAAGCATGTAACGGAAAATTATATAATTGTGATGGAATTGAAAATGTATTGGTTTCAGATGTGGTAATCGACAGCAGAAAAGTTACTGAGGGCTGTCTGTTTATTCCTATTAAGGGAGCACGCGTGGACGGGCATGATTTCATACCACAGGTACTTGCTGATGGAGCAGTGTGTGTATTGTCACAATACTGTCTCGATACTGATAAGCCATATATACAGGTTTTATCAACGACACAGGCACTTATGGATATTGCCGCTTTTTACAGACAGAGTCTTGACATTAAAGTTATCGGAATAACAGGAAGTGTCGGAAAGACCAGTACAAAGGAAATGATAGCCTCAGTTCTTGAGGAAAAATTTAAAGTATTAAAGACGGAGGGAAACTTTAATAATGAAATCGGTCTTCCGCTTACAATTTTCAGATTGAGAGAAGAACATCAGATAGCTGTTCTTGAGATGGGAATAAGTCATTTTGGTGATATGGAAAAACTTGCTGTTATAGCAAAACCGGATATCTGCGTTATCACAAATATCGGAATATGTCATCTTGAAAATCTGAGTAACAGAAATGGGGTACTTAAGGCTAAAACAGAGATGTTTAAGTTCATGGCAGACAATGGGTCAATCATATTAAACGGAGATGATGATAAACTTATAACCATAGATGAATATAATGGTATTAAGCCAATATTTTACGGTATGAATAAGGAATTTGCACTTTATGGTGAAAATGTAATGTCACTCGGACTTAAAGGAACATTTTTTACTGTTAATTTCATGAATGGAGAAAGTCTTGAAATATATGTAAGAATTCCGGGAAAACACATGGTATATAATTCTATGGCTGCCGCTGCCGTGGGAGAGGTTCTTGGAATGAATCCTGATGAGATAAAGAAAGGAATAGAGAAGGTAAGAACCGTAAAAGGCAGAAATAATGTGGTTGAGACAAAACATTTAACCATAATCGATGACTGCTATAATGCCAATCCTGTATCAACTAAAGCTGCCATTGATGTTCTCACATATGCTCACGGAAGAAAAGTGGCGATACTTGGAGATATGTTTGAACTCGGTTCAGAGGAGATACAGATGCATAGGGAAGTAGGCGAATATGCGGCTGAGAAAAATGTGGATCTTCTTATATGCATAGGAAAGTTGTCTAAAAACACATACGATGCAGCTATGGAAAAGGGAATAAAGAAGGCAGTATATTATAAAACTAAAGAAGAATTTTTGGAAAAACCTGAAGAGGTTCTGCAAAAATCTGACAATATTCTGGTAAAAGCATCACATGGTATGGAATTTCCGGAAGTGGTCAATAAATTATTGAAAATGTAGATTTTCGTTGTATATATTCTGAATGTGTTGTATAATATATACAAATAGACGGAGCAGATGAGATGCTTTAATCAATAATATTATTTATGAAAAGTGAGGAAACGCATATGATTAAATTAGATTCGGAACAGCAGATTGATTTGACAGTATTGGACGTGAAGGACATTGTGGATCAGAGTGTACTTCAGAGCTTTTTGGAAAATTATGCATTAAGCGTCGGATTGGCAGTTGTAGTTGCAGACAGAAACGGAGAGAAGATTGTTGACGGATGTATGAGCAGAGATGCATCTATTGGAAGTTCAGCAGTAATAAACAGAATTGTGGATACAGTTTCAAATACACTTAGAACTTATTCAGAGATTACACAGACAGATTCGCACATATTTGCCGTACCTGTCATAGTGAAGGATCAGGTACTCGGAGCAGTTATATTTGAGGATGTAAATGCCGGAGATAATAATATTGATGCAGCAATAACAGTTGTAGAGATATTTGTATCATCTATTGTTGAGGCAGGATATAACAGAGTAAGTGTTGAGGCTCTTGCTTCACAGCTTGCAGAGAACTTTATTCAGGTATCCAAAACACTTGAAGAGCTTGCACTTTCAGCACAGAATATAACAGAGCAGCAGCAGTCGCTTGGTGAAGATATTTCAAAGGTTGAGTCTGTAACATCAGAGATATCAGATATTACAGGATCTATCAATAAATTAGCAGACAGAACCATGATGTTAGGTTTAAATGCATCGATAGAAGCAGCACGACTCGGAAATGACGGACGTGGATTTGCCGTAGTTGCTACACAGATCAGGGAACTTTCAGCATCATCAAGAAAGACATCTGAGGACATCAAGAAGTTAAATGACCAGATTAATGAGTATGTAGTTTCAACAATATCAAACTCAAGAGAGTCATTAAAGACAACAGAGGATCAGTCAGCAGCTATGCAGGAATTATCAGCTACTATCCAGACTATGGTAGCAGTGGCACAGTCACTCAAAGAAATGTATATGTAAATAATAAAATAATACATAAAAAAGTGAAGTCAGATTTTTAAATCTGACTTCATTTTTTTGTGTTCAAAGACACAAGATTTTAAAATTGTATGTCTGTATTTTTAAATTTCAACAAGAACAAATATATCATAGATTGCTCTGAGAGCCTTTTCAAAATCTTCATCCTTAACACCGATAATGATATTAAGCTCACTTGAACCCTGATCAATCATCTTTACATTTACATGGGCATGAGCAAGTGCTGAGAAGATTCTTCCTGCAGTACCACGGGTTGCCTGCATACCACGTCCAACAACTGCAATAAGAGCGATATCAGACTCTATTTCGATAGAATCAGGATGTGTATTTCTGTGTATACCGGCTAATACTTCCTGCTCTTTTGCTTCGAACTCTGCCTGATGAACAAGTACGCTCATAGTATCTATTCCGGAAGGCATGTGTTCAAATGAAATACCGTTTTTCTCAAATTCTTCCAATACTTTACGTCCGAAACCAAGCTCTGAGTTCATCATGGCCTTTTCGATATTTACAGTTATAAATCCACGTTTTCCGGCAATACCTGTGATAGTATAATCTGGCTTTTTAGAAGTACTTTCAACAATCATTGTACCTTCATCTTCAGGAGCGTTAGTATTCTTGATGTTGATAGGAATACCTTCTTTTCTTACAGGGAAGATGGCATCCTCATGCAAAACGGTTGCACCCATGTATGAAAGCTCACGAAGTTCTTTGTATGTTATTGTTTTGATTACTTTTGGATTGTCGATGATACGAGGATCAGCAACGAGGAAACCTGATACATCTGTCCAGTTCTCGTATAAGTCAGCTTTTACAGCCTTTGCAACGATTGAACCTGTGACATCTGAGCCACCTCTTGAAAATGTTTTGATAGTATCGTTTGGCATAGAGCCGTAGAATCCAGGTATAACTGCATGTTCTACATTTGCAAGACGTGCTGAAAGTGTTTCGTCTGTTTTATCTGCATCAAAATTACCGTTATCGTCAAAGAAGATAACTTCTGCAGCATCGATAAATTCATATCCGAGATAATCTGCCAACACCATACCGTTTAAATGCTCACCTCTTGATGCAGCATAATCACGTCCGGCTTTACCTACGAAACATGTTTCCATAATATCAAATTCTTTATCAAGACTTATAGAAAGACCAAGTTCATTAATTATACCATTATATCTTTCTTTAATCTTATCAAGAACAGGCTTATAGTCTTTGCCTTTTGATGCAGCGGCATAGCACTCATAGAGCATGTCTGTAACCTTAGTATCATCGGAAAATCTCTTTCCCGGTGCAGATGGAACCACATAACGTCTGGCATCATCAGATTTTATTATGTCATAAACTTTTTTAAACTGTTCGGCACTTGCAAGGGAACTTCCACCGAATTTTACTACTTTAACCATAATATTTTTCATCTCCTAAATTTTTATATAGCATTAAGTAGCATTA
>ERZ1034998.509-NODE-509-length-25088-cov-6.997803_pt1 | contig 25088 bp, 20 predicted proteins | sample MGYA00520621_ERZ1034998 | MGnify/ENA primary metagenome ERZ1034998 (study PRJEB33766, sample SAMN09781748) | gut metagenome | biome: gut microbiome | host: Homo sapiens | place: Madagascar | study: EMG produced TPA metagenomics assembly of the PRJNA485056 data set...
ACCTGTGACCCTCTGCTTGTAAGGCAGATGCTCTCCCAGCTGAGCTAAGATCCCTTTCGTCTGCGCCGTCCGTTTCACGCGACTTGTATAATATACCAAACTCTTTTATATATGTCAATACCTAATTTTAATTTTTTTCCGGTATTTTTTTCGTCTACTTTACTATGGAACATTCTCATAAAATCTGCTATGATATCTTATGTAGTTTTAAAGTACAGGGGGATATCATTATGAACAATCGCGCCGTCAATATCAGCAGTCTTGTGATTCTGCTCAGTCTTGTAAGCTTTATCGCAGAGGCCTGCCTTTATTATCTGATCAATTATCACTGGGTCAGCATTTTATTTGCTGTACTCTTTTCCGTCGGGCTTTCCCACTTCTGTCTGGAGTCATCGCTGAATTATGGATACAGCTTTCTTCATGCTGCATTTATGGTAACGATCACTTTTATCTTTTCTACCGTAATTTATCTGATCCAGCCAAACCAGTGGATTCACTATGATTTTTCCATGGTCGTACTTGTTCTCGTAAACTGGATCACCCCGTTTATTTACTGCAATATCCGGGATATGCTGGATCGTGGACCTCGTTTTGATGGTTTTCACTTATTCTTCCAGAGAATGAGTATTCTTTTCATTGTATTTTTCCTGTTTGTCGTGATCAAGCAGTATTTTCTGACACCGATCACTCCACCTTATCAGGAGCTGCCATTTGGTGCCCATAATTTCGTTCCGATGATGACGACCGCATCTTATATTGAATTTGCGATCAACAGCCATACTTCAATGTTTCCTCTTTTCTGCTATATTGCAGAGATGATTGCACTTGGTGTTCCAATCGGCTTTTTTGTACGGATCTACGGAGCAAAGCTTCCATTTTTCCTGAGACTGGCGATCTATGCCGGTATTCCGATCATTTTGGAGCTTTTGCAGGAGCTTACGGGGCGTGGCTGGGGCGACATTGATGATGTTACCATGAGCCTTTTAGGAGTACTTATCGGTGTGATCCTGTTCTATCTTCTAAACGGTCTGTCACAGTCCGTCTCCAACCGGGAGTACATGATGAGCCGCAACCAGACATCCAACTACTTTTCATAAAAACGGTCACAGATCGCCCGCCCATAAAAAATACCGGTCCGGCGTACAAGCTCGCTTGTATCAGCCGACCGGTATTTTTTATGGGCAGGTGATCAGCCTGACTTTCCTGTAATGACAAGTATTGCGTAAACTAAATGCCTGTCACTTTGACGCAGGATGATTTTATCAGATGCAAGGCGGAGGAATGAGGCGTAGCGGCGGCTACGTCGATTGACGACAACGCTGTATCTGATAAATCAGACAAATCAAAGTGCTGGTAATTTGGTTTACGCTATACTAAGCTTCCCGCACCGCCTTTACAAATGCTTCTATCTTTTCCGGATCTTTTCCCGGTTCTAAATCTCTTTCCACTCCTGAGCTCACGTCTACCCCGTCCGGATGCATTGCCTCAATCGCATTCCCCACATTAGCAGGATTTAGTCCCCCTGCCAGCAGGTACGGTTTCCCATCCTCCGGCAGATTTGGTATGCTGCTCCAGTCAAAGGTTTCACCGCTTCCCGGTTTCACTGCATCAAACACATAACCGATGCATTTCGGCTCTGTCTCGTACCGCTCCCATTCCTGCATATTATCTACATTAAATGCACGGAAAAACGGAATCTGCAAAGTCTCCAGTGCCTCCGGAAGCACCTGTCCATGAATCTGGACAATATCAAATCCGTTCTCCTGAATCTCCTTTATCTGTAAGGCTGACGGAGAAACCACAACAGCCACCTTCCTGATCTGTGGCGGCAGGTATTTCATAATTTCCTTTGCCTGATCTATCGTAATATTTCTCTTGCTTTTCGGAAAGAAAAGCACCATTCCCGCATAATCTGCCTGAGCCTTTGATACCCAACCGGCTTCCTGTGGTGTTGTCAATCCACATATTTTAATTTTTGTCATGCTGCTTTAACCATGCCTTTCCAAAATTCTGACTTTTTCATCATAGCACTCCCCACTTATTTCATCAACATAACAAAATATTTTTTATTCCCTGTTTTTCAGAACCTCTGCCGGTGTGATCTTTTGCAGACGACGCACCAGGAAGAAATTGATCACTGCATACAGCAGCAGAATCCCAACATACATCCCTATATAAAGTACCGGCGAAAAATGAAGATTCATTCCACAGGCAATATTACTGACCATCAACGGATACATGGCATCCATACACAGTTTGGAAAGCGGAATGCAGATCAGTGCTCCCACTGCTACAATACAGAAATTACTGTTCAGGTACAGCTTCCGGATCTCACTGATCCGGTATCCAAATATCTTTACCAGTGAAATACCAAAGCTGGAACGATCGATCATCACCTTCATCATCAGATACATGACTACACAGAAGATCAATGCAGACATAATCATCAGGGTCGAAACCATCGGCATCATCATATTTACGAAAATATCAGAATTTTTCTCTACCTCCGATTTCTTTAATGTGCCATAAAGCCGTCCTGACGGAATATTCAGCTTATGATCGGCAAACACAACATTATAATAATCATCATCTTCACCAAACAGTTCCCGCATACTGTCAATGTCCATAAAAACGTACAGACCGGTAGAATACTGTGTGACGCCATCCACCGTAAATGCATAGTCCCTTTCTTCGTCTTCATCATTCAGTACAAACTGATCTCCTTTTGCAAGAGCAAACTTCTGTGCTGCCGCACTGGACAGGATCACACGGCTCTTTCCTTTTTGTACATCAGCATCAAAGAAAGAGTTATCCTTCGTAATTCCCAATACTGTAACATCCAGATTGTAACCAAAGCGTTCCCGTTTTAATGTCCTGGCATAAGCTTCCTCACCCCCGGCCGGTGCCTTCCCAGTGGGATATTTGTAAGTATACATATATTCAAACTTTGTATCGGCTCTGTTTTCAATGCCCACATTGGCACACATCACATAACAATCCAGACTGAGCATGCAGATCAAAAGGGAAACAAAAAGTCCAAAGATAACCGTCAGACCGGTTCGAAGCTCCCGCAAAAACTGACGGATACAAAATCTTGGCACAAATGCCATATCCCCCAGATCCATGTGGCCAAATCTCCCCTGCTTCTGTTCCTTCCTCATCAGCTTTAACGCGGGCTGTGCCAGCTTCTTCCGGATTACCAGCCAGTTTACGATCACTGCCGCCAGAACAGGCATCACAGCGCCGTAGATCAGCAGGTATACCGGATACACATCCGGTACCTCCGGGAAGGAAAAATAGTTATAGGTGTCTGCCATCTGCTGCCGCACACCAATTGGCGAAAAACCTATTGCCATCCCGATCATTCCCGATATAAATGTAACGCAGACCGGCAGGGTCAGGTAATGCATGATCAAGTCCTTTCCGGTAACACCCATAGCATACAGTGCACCGATCACACCGCTCTCCGCCTCGATCGTATGTACGACAAACACCGAGATCACATAAGTAAATAAGATCATAATGATCACACCGGCGATCAGGCCAGCCAGCTTATTAATGACCTGATCGTCTGTAGTTGCACCGATCCTCATATTTTCCGATGCGGTAACAAATTCTGTCATATTGCTTAAAGAAATATCAAAATATTTATCCACAAGCTTATCGGTTCCTTTTTTCAGCTTACGGACACCATCTGACAGCTTTCCGGCACCGTCAGCCGCCTCTCCCACGCCATCCGTATATTTTACGATTCCATCCTTATAGCTTTTCAGCATGGTGAGCTGATCCAGCAGGGAACCAATGGAAAGCCGCACAATTCCATTATCATTCCTGTCTTTCAGATGCGTCAGCTGCTCTTTAAAGTTTTCCTCGGTAAGTGCTTCCGTAAGACCATAATCCTTCAATGCATCGGAAGCCTGCTCCAGATATGCATCCAAAAGCTGACCTGTGCTCTCCTGCAGCTTTTTGTTATTTGAAGCAAGCTCTGATAGTCCATCTGAAAGTTCCCCTGATCCGTCTGCCAGCTTATCGATTCCTTTTGTCACCTTATCCTTCTGACCGCCGGTCTGACGCCAATATTTTTTAAACCATTTATCCGTTATATCACTAGCATCAATTGTCTGATCCTTAAGCCATTCCTTAAGCTTTTTGTCCGTCATTCCCTTCTTCAATCTGTACGAATAATTGTACACCTCTGTCTGGGCACTTTTTCCCTGATCCTGCATTTTTTTATACTGTCCGGCAGTTACAAAAGCAAGACCAAACTGCTTACTTCCCACGGTACTGTCTGACAGATTATGATATGGCGCATTATAGTCCGGTACACAGCCGATTCCTGATACTTTCAGCGTTTCTCCACCGATTGTCACTTTATCTCCCACCTTGATCCGGTGTTCCTCACTGTATCTCTGCTCCAGCATTACTTCATCATCAGCCTTTGCAAGCCGCCCTTCCCGGACAACGGCAAGATTGATCTTCTGCCGGTTTTGAAATACCCGCAGCACACTTTGGTCCTTCATATTGTAATCCAGATAAAAATTTTCTTCCAAACTCAGTCCTTTTTGGGTAATTTCATCCTTTTCGGAGGCTGTCAACGGCACAAATACAGAGAACTGGCCATCCTCAACCTTATGCTCCCGGTCGGAAGCCGCTCCTCCCTGCATGATTGTTTCAGATGCTCCCACCAGAGAGATCACCAGATACATACTCATAATGATCAGCACTGCCAATGCCAGATAACGGAATTTATTGGCACGCAGATCCCGCAAGATTCTTCTTCTCAATACTTTCTGCATTACAAATCCTCCAATTCTGCTGCCGGTACTCTAGTTTCATTGTTATATTCCTTACTGATCTGGCCATCCTTGATGCGGATCACCTTATGTACCATGTCTTTAATGGAATTGTTATGAGTAACGATCAGCATCGTAGTTCCATATTTTGCATTGATAGTTTCCAGCAGCGTCAGAATGTCCCTGGAGGTTTTGGAATCCAGTGCACCGGTCGGTTCATCACAGAGAAGAAGCTTCGGATTTTTGATCAATGCTCTGGCAATGGCGCACCGCTGTTGCTGACCACCGGAAAGCTGTGACGGAAATTTGTTCTGATGTCCTGTCAGCCCCAATGTCTCCAGAAGCTCATCCATATCCAGAGGCGTTTTGGTCAGATACTCACAAACCTGAATATTTTCCCGTACGGTCAGATTAGGTACCAGATTGTAAAACTGAAAAATATATCCCAGATTATCCCGGCGATACTCGGAAAGCTCCGTCTGGCTCAATCCGGCAATTTCCTTTCCATCCACCTTCACAGAACCGGAATCAATGGTATCCAGCCCGCCAATACAATTCAAAAATGTGGATTTACCGGAACCGCTTGTTCCCTGTATCACACACATATCTCCCTGCTCCACTCCCGTGGTAATGCCTTTCAGAACCTGCACAAAACCTTCTCCTGCACCATAACTCTTTTTCAAATCCTTCACTTCCAGATACATGATCGTCCTCCTTATTGATATTATTTATCATTAACATAACACTGTTATGTTGCTGTTATTTTTTTAGGAACTGCCGTAACAGTTCCTTTTATCCCGAAACCTTCTATCTCCTCCATATTATCTGCCTACCTTTATCTCATTGACCCACCGTATCCGGTGTCACACCAAACATACCGTACCACCCGCAGACCATATACTTTACTGCGTGTCCCATATATCGGACAGCCTCAGCCTCCGTGTCAATATGTGTCACCGCATAAACAAATACATCAATCTGCATATGTGCGATCCAATGGATCACATCATGCGAGATCTTCTCTCCCCCGATATGCTGCTGCATCATATCAGCCAGCATCCGGTAATGCCCCTCACAAATACGGACAATCTCATCTACTACGCCTTCCATGGAGCTTCCCTGGGACCGCTCCAGTAAAAGACGGAACCGGTCACGATACCGGTAAAGCTCATGGACAATATTCAGAGTAGTCCGGTAATCATCCGCTTCGCCCTCCTGTACTTCTCCACTAAGCAGTTCTCCCGATTCCATTGCCTGCTTCTCCCCCAGAAAATGCATTTCCATTGCCTCGCGTACTCCCGCCAGAGGCTCCTTCACCAGAGAAACAAACAGATCATCCTTATCCTCAAAAAAAAAGTATAAGGCTCCCGTAGTGACCCCTGCCTTTTTACAGATGCTCCGGAGAGATGCCTTCATAAACCCCTTCTCCAGGAACTCCTCCATAGCACATTCCTGAAGCCTTTTTCTGGTCTCCTTTTCATCCTTCATATATGCCTCATTTCTATGTTGCCTTGCCGCATAACACCGTTATGTTAACATGGTCATATGATAATGTCAAGAAATTTATCACCATACCGGTATACTCCGCCCATAAATTGGAAACACTGTTTCAAAGTACCTAAATAGTGTATTCAACGATTGGAGGAGTAACCATGTCTAATATGTTTTGTTTCCAATGTCAACAGACCGCCGGCAATAAGGGCTGTGTCAATACGGGTGTCTGCGGCAAGCAGCCGGAAACCGCCAGACTGCAGGATGAATTGATCGGCGAGCTGATCCGCCTGGCCACAGCCGCCCACGATGCAGGAAAACATTCCCGCCTGACGGACCGCCTGCTGATGGACGGGCTGTTTACCACATTAACCAATGTCAATTTTGATGACGAAGCAATCCGCAAATTTACCGACCGAGTTATCAATGAACGAAAAAAACTCCGTGACGAAAAAATACCTGTGGTGGCACTCTGGGATGGAAGTAACGATGAAGTATCCCTTCGTTCCACTTTACTTTTCGGTCTGAAGGGTATGGCGGCCTACGCCCATCACGCCATGAATCTCGGATATGAAGATGAAAGCGTTACAAAATGGTTTTACAAGGGACTTTGTGAAGTAAATAAAGAACATTCTGCCGAAGAATGGATCGAACTGATCATGGAATTTGGCAAAGTCAACTTTAAATGTATGGAACTACTTGATCGTGCAAATACAGAAACCTTTGGTTCTCCTTCACCGGTGAAAGTACAGACCGATATCAAAAAAGGACCTTTTATCGTGGTTTCCGGTCACGACCTGAAGGATCTGTCCCAGCTTCTGGAACAGACAAAGGGCAAAGGGATCAACATATATACTCACAGCGAAATGCTGCCGGCTCATGGATATCCGGAGCTGAATAAATACGAACATCTTGCAGGCAACTTTGGAACCGCATGGCAGAGCCAGCAAAAGGAATTTGACAACATCCCCGCTCCGGTGCTCTTCACAACCAACTGTCTGATGCCTCAGAGACCAAGCTATCAGGACCGGATTTATACGACATCTGTAGTAGGATATAAAGGTCTTCGCCATATCAGCGGAGACAAGGACGGAAATAAAGACTTCTCTCCGATCATTGAACATGCCTTACGGCTCGGAGGCTATGAACACGACCACAGCATGAGCGGGATCAACGGCGGCCACACACTGACCACAGGTTTTGGCCACTCCGCCGTTCTTTCCCATGCAGAAGAGATCATTTCCTCGATCAAGCAGGGACATATTAAGCATATTTTCCTGGTGGGCGGATGTGACGGTGCCCATCCCGGCCGTAATTACTATACCGATTTTGTAAAACAGACTCCGATGGATTCCCTTGTTCTGACTCTCGCCTGCGGAAAATACCGTTTTAATGATCTGGATCTTGGAGAGATTGATGGCATTCCACGTATCCTTGATATGGGACAATGCAACGATGCCTACAGCGCGATCCGAGTGGCACTGGCGCTCGCCGACGCTTTCGACTGCACCGTCAACGATCTTCCCCTGACACTGGTGCTGTCCTGGTATGAGCAGAAAGCGGTCTGCATCCTGTTGACGCTGCTTTCCCTCGGTATCCGCAATATGTATCTCGGACCAACCCTTCCGGCTTTTATGTCAGAAACCGTTGTGAAATTTCTCGTGGACACCTACAACCTGCAGCCGATCACCGCACCGGAGCAGGATATGGATGCCATTCTGGGACGCAGATAAATTCACATTTTACCGCAATCCAAGCACCAGAATCACAAGAATAATACACGGAAGCACAAATGTCACGTAACCACGCAGAGCCTTTGGAAACTTCGCGCCGGTGCCGGTATTGGTCTCCGCCAGATATTTATCAAAGCCCCAGCCCCATTTTGTCACACAGAATAACAAAAAGATCAAAGAGCCGCCCGGAAGCAGCAGATTGCTTACAATAAAGTCCTCCAGATCCAGCACTGTACTTCCGTCACCTCTTGGCTGGAAGCTGCTCCAGATATTATAACCAAATACCGCCGGTAAAGAAGCGATCAAAATGATCACGCCATTGATAAGAGCAGACTTTTTGCGGCTGATATTCCATTTATCCATACAGCAGGCAATGATATTTTCAAAAACCGCTATGATCGTGGAAAATGCCGCAAAAGTCATAAACAGGAAGAAAAATGTCCCCCAGATCCTGCCTCCCGGCATCTGGATAAAAACATTTGGCAGCGTAATAAAGATCAGCTCCGGTCCTGCTCCCGGATTGATTCCGTAAGCGAAGCAGGCCGGAAAAATGATCAGACCGGACATAATCGCCACAAAGGTATCCAGCGCGGCGATCCGCAGGGATTCTCCTAAAAGAGTATGCTCTTTACTCATATAACTTCCAAAAATCTCCATAGCACCAATACCAAGGCTCAGAGTAAAAAATGCCTGATTCATCGACGCAATAATTACATTAAAAAGACCAACCTCCTCAACCTTTTTCCAGTCGGGGATCAGATAAAACTTCAGTCCATCCACGCCGCCCTTCAAAAGGATACTGTTGACCGCCAGCACCACGATCAATGCCAGAAGTCCCAGCATCATCGGCTTACTGATCTTTTCTACTCCGGCCTGCAGACCAAAGGAACAGATCAGAAATCCCACAACAACGATTACGATCATCCAGAAGGTCATGCTCTTAGGATCTGCAAGCATATGAGAAAACTTATCCGTGACACCTTTCGTATCCAGCCCCTTAAAGTCATTGATCAGGAAACGATAAAAGTAACTGATCATCCAGCCTGACACTGTCGTATAAAACATCATCAGCATATAATTACCAAATAACGCCGCATAGCCATGCAGATGCCATCTGCTTGCCTCCGGCTCCAGTGCCTCATAGCCTTTCACCACACTCTTTCCGCTGGCACGACCGACTGCAAACTCCATGGTCAGCACCGGCACGCCGACTGCGATCAAAAAGAACAGGTAAAACAGAACAAAAATACCACCGCCATTTTGACCTGCCACATATGGGAACTTCCAGACATTTCCAATCCCAATGGCGCATCCCGCTGAAATCAGAATAAAACCTAATCTGGATTTAAAACTTTCTCTCTTCATGTTTCTAAAAACTCCTTTTATCTTAGTTATATTTCTATATCAGACCCAAAATAATGATCACCAAAATGATACATGGCATTACATAGGTCAGGTAACCCCGAAGAATCCGGGGCATTTTCAATCCCATTCCTGTATTGGTTTCTGCCAGATAATTTTCGAAGCCCCATCCCCATTTCGTCATACAGAACAACAAAAATACAATGGCTCCTCCCGGCAGGATCAGATTACTTACCAGAAAATCCTCCAGATCCAGTATCGTACTTCCCGCACCTCTCGGCTGAAATCCTTTCCACACATTATAACCGAGTACCGCCGGCACAGAACCGATCAAAATAATAATTCCATTGATCAGGGACGACTTTTTCCGGCTGACCTCCCATTTATCCATACAGCTTGCAATGATATTTTCAAAAACACCAATGATCGTAGAAAATGCCGCAAAGGTCATAAACAGGAAAAATAATGCTCCCCAGAATCTGCCTCCCGGCATCTGAACAAAGACATTCGGCAGCGTAATAAAGATCAGCTCCGGACCTGCTCCCGGATTAATTCCATAGGCAAAGCACGCCGGAAAAATGATCAGACCGGACATCAACGCAACAAAAGTGTCCAGCCCTGCTATCTGCAGTGACTCACCAAACAGACTGCGCTCCCTGTCCATATAGCTTCCAAATATTTCCATGCCTCCCATACCCACACTCAGGGTAAAGAATGCCTGATTCATCGCCGCAATGATCACATTCAGCAGGCCCACCTCGTGAACCTTCTTCCAGTTGGGTACCAGATAAAACTTTACACCCTCTATGCCGCCTTCCAGCATCACACTATTGACTGCCAGAATTGCGATCAATCCCAAAAGACCTATCATCATGGGCTTGCTGATCTTTTCCACTCCATTCTGCAAACCCATAGAGCAGATCAGAATCCCCACAACCACGATCAACACCATCCAAAAGCCCATGCTCCACGGGTTCGAAAGCATATGATCGAACTTGTCCGATACCCCCTTGGTATCCAGCCCCTTAAAATCATTTGCCAGAAAACGGTAAAAATAACTGACCATCCAGCCTGCCACCGTGGTATAAAACATCATGATCACATAATTACCCAGCAATGCCACATAACCATGAAGATGCCATTTACTGCCCCTGGGCTCTAACTCCTGATAACAGCCCAGCACGCTTTTCCGGCTGGCCCGTCCTACCGCAAACTCCATAGTCAGTGCCGGCGCTCCTACCATCACCAGAAACAACAGATAAAAGAGCACAAAAACTCCACCGCCATTTTGTCCTGCTACATATGGAAACTTCCATACATTACCAATACCGATCGCACACCCCGCCGAAATCAGGATAAAACCTAATCTGGATTTAAAATTTTCTCTTTGCAATGTCTTCTCCTTTATTTTTCCTTTGCATAAGCAACATACTCCGCTGCATTGTCCTTAATATGGGACACATCCTCCGGTGTTACCGGACGATATACTCTGACCGGATTGCCAAAAGCCACTGACCCCTCCGGTACTTCCTTTCCCTCCGGAACCAGCGTTCCCGCTCCTATAATACAGTTTCTGCCGATCCTTGCCCCATTTAATATCACTGCCCCCATGCCAATGATACAGTCATCTTCAATCGTACAGCCATGAACAATTGCCCCATGTCCCACTGTAACTCCATTTCCAATCACGGTCGGGAATCCATTATCCACATGTACCACTGCATTATCCTGAATATTGCTTCGCTCCCCCACTTTGATCGATGCCATATCTCCGCGGACCACGGCATTATACCACACGGAGGACTCCTTTCCCATGGTAACATCTCCTGTCACCACACAACCTGGAAACAAATATGCTCCGTCTTCCGTTTTCTTCCATTCGGTTACTCTTTTTTCTTTCATAATTAACTCCAAAAAATGATTTAGCTAAGGCCTGCGTCAGCAAACCTTAGCCTGTCTATCATACCATTTATTCTATTATCCATGCAAGTAATATTTTGAAATATTATAATAATAGAAATCCTGCAAAAAACTAAATAATTCCTATTAAAAAAATCAGCTTTCCGACTTCTTTTGAAGAATGCTCATTGAAAGATCATAGAATGTTTTTTTACCGTTAATATACAAGCTTCCATAAGGATATGGATCCAGCTCAGGAAAGCGGCTGACCTTCGGAATCATAGTATAATTTTTTCCGTAATGATGTAAGCGGATCACATACCCCTTCGATGTATCCTTCGAAATTTCAGGAAGACGGATCACCAGTTTTCCGTTTCTGCTAAACTGATCATTCCGTACTTTCCTGCTATATAATTTCTGTCCGGTTTCCAAAGATAACACTTCTATTTTATATTCTTTTTTTGGCTGTAATTTTTTCAATTTATTTTTAGAAAAAATTTTCTCCTCTCTTTTATCAAAATTAAGTATAATTTTCTCTTTGTCTCCTTCTTTCGTTAACTGCCCCTGACGTATAATCTGTTCCAGTAAAACCGGCCTTTGAAAATGCTTTTTTGCTTTTCTGCTTACGTCACTCACCGCCACAGAATCCGGATTATTCCGGCAATGATATATAACATTCTCCTGTGCCGAAGCCGTTTGTGACGCTATTGTTATCTGTATATAAGATATCAGTACGATACAAACCGTTGTCATAGCCGCCATAACAATCCGGGAATTTTTCCGCCGCAATATCACGGACTGCTTCTGTCTCATCCACTGCAGACAACGCCCAATCCCATCTGCCATCAGAAGCAGACAGACTCCCATAAAGCATACATTATATTTCCGATTTGCCTCCCAAAGCACAAAAAACAGGACAGCTCCCAAAAAAGTCAAAGAAAGCACATAGGAAGAATCGTATTTTTTCTCTCTGATCTGTCCCAGAACACTCCCACATAAAAACAGAAATGTTACCACCCGGAATGCCTGCATAAACAACAGATACCATGTATTATCTTTTCCCATAAAATACCGGTACCAGCCCGGGAAATCACTGGCATATGCCGCCTTATTAAAACAATCGTCATCCGAAAGTGCCCACACACCAAACATTTTCGCCATCGCCTGATAAACCAGACCGGTTCCTCCAAGCTCTTTGACACGTTCCCGTATCCGTTCTACATCGGCCCGGTGCTTCCGGTCTTTGGTATCAAAACTCATGGTGTAACTCTCATCCTCCCTGGAAAACTCACCAAAGGTATCCGTATTTAGTCCCATCATGATCCAATGAGTCACCGGAAACTGTCCGGTCAGCCTGCTTCGGTCCATATGACGGTCTACCAGTCCGCGGCATCCCATGAAACAGCCTGTAAATACACCAGCCGTAAGCACTATTCCAATCAGACACCTTACCACAGTTTCCTTTTTCATTTTCTGTGTTCCGCGCACGATAAAATACAATGCAACCGCTATGATGGGAATGATCGTTGTGGGACGTATCCAATATCCCACAGCCATTCCAGCACCCAGCAATGCCCATAAGCTTTGATGACCGTTTTGTTTCTCTAACTCCTCCTGAAGCCGCAGGCACAAATAAAGGATCAGCATCACAAAAGGAAAGGAGATGGTATTGGTATAAACCGTAGTCAGCCAGACATAGGTCGTTGGACAAAAAATAAACAGACACAACAGCAGATCTGCCATTGCAGCTCCCTTCCACCGACGCGCAATCAGCCATGAAAAAAGAATTCCTATATCGATCGAAATCAAATTTAATATAATCGTTGGAATCCATACCTTTTGTATTCCCATAAAATACAATATTTTATAAAAATAGTAGAATAAAACCACAATAAAATGGTTATTAGGATATCGCTGAAAATACAGATCCTGCATATTCATCTGTCCATGCTGCTTCTGCACCATCAGTAATGCCTCATTCTGAACTCTGGCAGGATCACTGATCGCCATAGGATGAGAAATAAATACCAAAAAGAAAATCTGAAAACAAACAAGCACACCAAACAAAAGAATACTTCTGTAACGACTTTCCTTTTCCAGCTTGCGTCCCAGAATCAGAACTCCTCCCGTGGCCACAGCCGCCATCAAAAGCAGGGCAAATGTCATTATTCCATAATGGTCATTCCCATACATAATCCCATATACAATCATTGCCAGACATGACATTAACAGCAGGCATCCTCCGATGCCCAGCGTCATCCCCTGACTAAACCGGTAAAATAGATTTGTTATTTTCTGCATATTGAGCACCTTCCATATCATTAATGTTCCCATCCACAGATAAATATAACAAATAAAATAAAAGAAACTCTCAAGATAATCTTAAGAATTTCTTTTATTTGTTAAATTATTTCTTAATTTTATGACGATCTCCGGCATGCTTTAACCACCATATCAGCAAAATATATCCCACAAGCCCTGCCAATGTCATTATAATACCCCGCCAAAGATAAGGATATTTCATACGGATCACCGTGACACCCTGATGCACCACCAGCAGATTATGTTCTTTAAAACTCTTCTGCCGGCTGCCAAATATATCATGATATGCCAACGAAGTATTTACATTATCTTTTCCCGACGTAATCCGGATCTGATTTCTTCCATAGTGGATCTTTAAAGGTACAATGGTCCGTTCCGGCAGCTCCTTCAGATCCTCTCCTATCAGCTGTTGTAAATATGCACCCACATTTTCATCCTGCGTCAGAAAACAATGATAGGATAAATTCAGCCCCACAAAAACAATATTGTCATTATAAACAGAGCCGGAAAAGTCCAGACGTCTGCCGGAATCAAAAAGATATCCATCTATTTTTTCCAGTCCATTGAGATATACTGTTTTCCACTGTGAGACGCTTCTGTCAAACAGTGCGGTATCCAGCTCTCCCTCCGATGTGTATAAAACAGGATAACCATTTTGAAAATAAATATTCTGACAACTGACCCCCAAAAAGGAGCGTTCTTTCGTTCCGGAGTCCTCCGGAATCCCATCCCCGCTGATCACTATTTTCACACCGTTATCACTGAGCTTTTTCACCAGCTTTTCTGCCCTCTCTCTGTTGGTGTACGCAAAGCCGGACAGATAAATCACCTGATATTCCGACAGCTCCCGAAATGTATAATCATCTAACGAAACAGAATCTCCCTTTGTAATATCCGGATTGCCATAAGTGAGGGAAGCTGCTGTATCGCCAATGGCTATTCCGTCATATTTGCATACTGTCCCAAAAGACGCATAGGTATCCATATGATATAACAGATAACTGTCATTTTGATCCGTCAGGCGATACCCCAGCTTTGCTGCCGCATCACTGACTTTCCGTATATCACCGGTTTCCTGCTTCAATTCCTGAATCTGTATCAGAACCGTATCATTGCCAAGCTCCAGCGCCCGGTCAAAAAGATACAGATAATATCCTTTTTCTGCCGCCTCCTCCAGCTCTGCGATATTTACCGCCGTAGCAGCCGAAATATTTCCCGTACCAAATGTTCCTTTCACTTGTTTTTTGTCATAACCAGCCAACAGATACGGTGCAACCGCTCCCAGGCTTCCTCCATCCAGAATCGCCGCCCTCTGGCTTGTCACCTCTCTTGCCTTTGTGATCAGGCAGGCATCCGCCGTCCGGTGCAGACGTTCGTCTGCCGACACCGTTCCCTTCCCCTGATAAATCAAAGAGAACGATGGAATGCAGTCTGCCACCAGAAGGACGCAGCATATCACCACAAACCCACGTTTTAAAGAATTCCATTTCATAAAACTGTAAAGGATCATTCCCGCAGCAACGGAAATAAAAGATAACATCCATAAAGGATGACCGGCCGAAAGCTTATCCAGTACAGCATACACAGAGGTCGTCGTCCCGGCAAAAAGAAATAATGCCGTCCAAAATCCTGCCATAGATTTTCTTTTACTGCACAAAGCACCAAAAACAGCAACCATAAAAGAAGATAAAGCAAAATAAAAATCAACATTTCCGCGTGTCAGACGGCGAATAGGGTTCAAGGAGATCCATGCATCCTGAAACATCCCCCGCATCACACCGGAACTTCCCGTGTTTCCTCTTCCCTTCATAGAAGCATAGAGCCATATTCCCGTGATCAAAAAAGCAACAAGCATAGCCCCTATCACAGGAAGACATTTTCCCTTTCTGTGATACAGCAGCCGGTATATCAGCAGAAAGAGAAGCATCGCCGCCGATATCATCACAGCAAATTCCGTCTCACAAAGAACCATCATCGTAAATACAGGAACCGCCTTTGTCAGGGCTTTTGCATCATCCTCCAGCAGATATGCACTGATCCAATGAAGCCATAAGGGCATCCATACCAGAGCAAGTACCCGTGGCAGATTTCCCTCTCCAAAAAGAATATAAAGATTATTGGGAATAAAAAACCACAGCATTCCCAGAAATGCTCCCAGACCCGGACGATTGCTGCGACACCCTATATAAAGCCAGACCAACGCTCCCAGATAAAAAACAAGAGCCACAAACACCAGATATCCATCGAGGTCATTTCCTCCGGCAATCCACTGGCAAAATGCCAGAAAATAAACCGGCAGAGGCGCCTGATAACGCATGGTCTGTACTCCGTTAAACCACAGACTGTCATAAAGAGGATACCAGTCCCCTTTTCCCATAGCATCATAAAGCATATTCCCTTTATAAAGGTATCCCAGAGTATCCGTCCCTGTAGGATAATTCCCACTGAGTATGATCAGATATGCTATAATCACAGCGACTGCCGCATAAATCAGTATCACTGCTATCATTCCTGCTTTTTTCTTCACTGTGCACTCCTTTAATCAATAATACGATCTAAAATGCCATCAATCACATCACTCATCTGCTGCTTAGAACTCTTCCGGATACTTTCCAGATATTCCTGTTCTCTCTCAAAGCTGATCACATAGCTTCTGGTAGGAGTCTCACTACTCTCCATCTTGACTAGATGACCACCCAGCTCTTTGACAATACCCCGGATCTCATCCGCAAAATAATCCGACATATTTTCCAGTGTCGGTACCATATGATCAAAAGGCTCTACCTCGTTTAATATCCGATTCTGATATTTATTAAAATACTCATCAATCGCTTTCTCATATGCATCAAACTGTACGAATTTCTGGTCACTCATAAGGACATCCACCATAAACTCCCATGTATGAGGATGAATTTCACCCTCTTTTCCGTTAATGACAATAAAATGATTGGCATTAAGATAAAACTTAAATTTATATTCCCGAAACGTGGTCCGCGCCATGCTCTTTCTCCCCTTCCTGCGATATCTGTGCCATAAAGCTCCCATAGGTTTCCTGTAATTCAGATGCTTCCCGGCATTCCATCCGCCTCTCTATCCGAAAGAATACCTTTTGTAATGTCATCTGTTCCAGCGCCTTTTCCATTTCCTGTACCTGATACTGTAAAAACAGAAGGATAAGACCATCTCCGGATTCCCTCTCAAAGCGTACCACTTTTTCATCCAAAAGAATCTGCGCTTTCTGGAGAAAATCATTTCTCTGCTTTTCGGAATCAAATGCCACGCTCACAAAAACAACAGGTACAATCTGTCTCTGTACGATTTTTTGTACAAACATTTCCATTGCAGACGGTTTAAAAACACTCCATCTGGTATGATACCAGTTCATTTCCCGTATCATTTCCGTCTGCTCTGTCAACATCTTATTTAATCCGGTAATATGCTCCTGCATTGCCTTCATCCGCTTCTCCCGCAGATCCAGAACATTGGCAAAGATCATGGATACCACCAAAAGCAGTCCCAATAACAGGACACCAAACACATACAGACCAATCTTGGAAGAGAGGAAAATATTATTATCCAGAATCACCGTATCATTGGTCAGCAGACAGATCTTATATTCTGCACCGTTATACTCAAATATCACACCGGATGCCACATATCTTACCCCATCCATACGAATCGTCTCATGGATCACCCGGTTGATCTCCAGATCCTGCAAAAACCTTGCCGCACTGTCCGAAGTAAAAAATGTCTCCGTAGTGAGACCTTTATAGCGGTTGGTTTCCGTGACATCCTTCACAAACAAAAGTGCCTGATCCTTTGTCAATGTCCAGTATTTCCTGCCGGAGGTATCCAGAGAACCCAGAATCTTCTGAACAATCTCCTCATCACTCCGTTCATCCAGCACATTGATCTGATCCAGTACCAGCTGCACATAAGCATCCTGCTGTTGTGCATAAATTGCCAGCACACTTTTTTCATATTCCTTCGCCTCATGCCATCCGATCACTGCCATAACCGCTGCTGCCAGAATGATCAATACCGATATCACCTTTACGTTGGTCAGCATCTTCCAAAATCTTTTTTCTTTCACTGCTTACTCCTCATTATTTACAAAATCTCTGATTTTCCCAAGAAATCCGGTCAGGATCCCAAAGTCGTCCCGCACTGTTTTTACAAAACTTTCTCTCTCCTGGGTAAAATTCTTTGTCTTCCAGGCGCTGTCCGTATTAATGCTGTTGATCACACCGGCAAAACGCATAAAAAATACCATCAAATTAAAAAACGGCAACAGCGGGATCACATACCACTGCTTCGCATAATAACGTCTGATCTCCTTAAATCCTTTCAAAAATCCCACTGTAGAAATGTAATAAAATACACCGATCAGCACATAAAGACCATATAAAAACAAAGTGGAATACCCAATCTGCGCAAATGAATAATTCATACACAGCAGACAGATTAGTGCCAGATACCAGATCATTCTCGGAAATGCAAAGGTATGGTCGTACAGCAAGGTCCTCACACCCACATTGGTAAACATTTTTCCTGCCTTCATTTTATCCTTTAAAAACAGATGCGAAACTTCCAGACTACCTCTCTGCCATCGTTGTCTCTGGGTATACAGCCGGTTCATATCCTCAATAGGATCTACGAAAAAGATCGCATCCTCGCAGATTCCCACTTTAGTATTCTGCAGATATTTCATCTGAAAAGTAATCTGTGTATCCTCACAGATCGTATCCGTATTATATAGCTGCGATTTTAATACCGCTGATTTACGAAATGCGGAAAATGCGCCTGACAATGTATAAACAGCATTCACCTCTGCCGCATAATTACGCCCCGCCAGAAATGCCTGTGCATACTCCATAAATTCGATCTTCCGGAGAATTCTCGGCATTACCGGTGGATACTGCTGCACCTGCTTCGGATCTGTCAGGATCACCCCCGTCATACACTCGATGGACTGATCATCTTCAAACCGGTATACCATATTGCGGATGGCTGACCGCTCCAGCAAACCATCGCTGTCAATATGAATAATATATTTCCCTTCACTGTTAAACAATGCCAGATTCAACGCCTTCGACTTTCCCTGCTTTGCATTCAGCCACTGCATCCGAAGCTGTGGATACTTTTGCTGACATTCACAAAACACCTGAAAGCTGTCATCCTGCCCCTGATTATTGACCAGAAAAATACGGATTTTCTCATCGGGATAATCACTCTCATCAATAGAACGGATACACTGCTCCAACGTATCCATGGAATTATAGATCGGCACGATCAGGGAAATCTCCGGATCAATCGCGGGCTTCACAATCTTCCTGCGAAAAATATGCTTCTTGATCAGCACAAAAACACTCCCCACAGAAGGTACAATCTCCATCAAGACCGGAATAATGATCCAAGCCGCCCAGAATAAAAAAGAATTGCAGAATCTATTTATCAGTTCCATAAGTAAATCCACCTACTTTCTGGCGCACGATCTGGGTCTTCGTAAACACAAAGAAGTACAATAAAACAGACAGGCCATAAAAAATGAGTCTTCCAATAAATGTATGGGCTACATAATAGGAAGGCATGCCCCAGATATAAATGATCACACAGATAGCAATGATCCGAAGTGCATTGGCAAAAATAATATAAAACGTACCCAGAATCCCCACCACAACTCTCTCATATACCGTATATGCACGAAAAAAAGCCACCAAAGACACAAATGCCATGATTTCCAGAATCCCGGAACACTCAAAATCAATCAACAGAGAAATGGCACCGGCCTTGGAATCCACAAAGATCACACCATATTTAAAATATGCTGAAAACATCCCTGTCAGCTTTCCAAAACCGCCCGCGATCACTGCTACAAACTGCGCCAGCGGCTGCATACAATACGGCCGCACAAATACCATCATCAATACAAAAAGACCACAGCTTCCCCAGATAAAACGCCACGCCGGAAGCTCACTTTTGCGGGTAACCCGCAAAACATAAAGCCACACCACCACAATCAGCAACGCAAAAATTGGTGTCATTTATACCACCTTCCGCTTGAACTTCCGGTATCCAAACACTGCCAATACAGAAAGTCCGCAAAGAACAAGTCCCAGCCAGGTACCGGTAGAAGTTCCCGCAATAGATACCCATTCCTGACCAATATTAATATACTGCGCCTGGATCAGTTTCATATCGGAAACATCTATACCAAAATGATCTGCCAGTTTTTCCAGATCCACCTGATACTCCACCTCATCAGATACAGACTTTCCCTCTGCTGTCTGATTTACTGTCAGATACATTTTTCCATACACAGGAGCATCCTTGTCACTAATATTTGCAGCGGTAGAACCTGAATTTAAATCCCATAAATAGTACTCATATGTTCCTGCATCCAAATGATCCAGCTTACAGTCCTTATCAATATTACCATCCTTATCCACTGCTACCAGCCGGAAATTCATGGCTGTCTTATCATTTTCATTTACACGGATCGTAAAAGGCTGAAACTCCTTTTCATTCATATGAAGCATGGAGAGTACATGACCGTATAATGTCGTGCCATCCAGATAAAGTGCTGCCTCAGCATCATTTCCAACACCTCCGCTGGTGGAATACTGGATCAGCTGATGTGGATAATAATCCCAGTCGGAATATTTTCCATCATAAACAATCTTATAGAAATTCTTGTCTATCTGTGTATCCTCTTTGCGATTAGCAATATTATCAATTAGAACATCCTCATCCATATAGTATCCGAAAGAGATGGTTTCTTTATACTGACGAATCGCAGATGCCGGAATCGCAATCTCGTACTGACGGTTCGAATAGGATACCTTTGCCCCGTCAATTCCCTCAATATGATCCTTGCGAAGCTGAAACGTGGTATGTCTGCCCAAATCCGTATAAATCGTATATTTCCCATTACTGCTTGATCCTGCTCCTGTCGCAGAACCAGTCTCCTGCTCCTTCACATACAGATACAGATAATCTCCGTCAAATACAGCTGCCGTCTCACGGATCCACTGATCATCCACCTGCTTCTTTGCAACGGCATCCCAATCCGTAAAAGTACCATCAATAGTAATCCCCTGATAAACAGCCGTTGTCGGCGTTGGCTGTGCAAGCTCCTTCACATCTTTTATATCTGTACTCTCCACAGAACTGCCACAATATGTGATGGTATAATCCTCTTCTACAAAGAAAGATTTCGGAACCGCAAACTCTATTTCATACTTATCTGCTTCCTTGCTCGGAGAATACATCCCCCGGGCTCCATCAATATCCCCATACCAGGCATCCTTAAACTCCTTCATCATATTGGCAAAACGGATCTGTGTATGGCTGCCTCCCTGCCCGCTCTGATATTTAATACTTACAAATGTATTGGTAATCGGAAGACCATACTCATTGCCACCATTCTGCTGCACATAAAAGTACACATAATCCTCATCCTGCATCACAGCCCACTTCGCCACGGCACTGTCTGTAGAAGACTGCATCTCTACTCCGGTCCACTCCTTCGGATCTCCGTCCACACTGACATTAACAGCGGCAGCCACCTGTGCTGTCGTCACAGAATGAACTCCAATTGCCGCCAAAGCCACTACTGCCGCTCCTGCAAATATCCTGCCTTTGTCATATATTCCCTTAAATCTATTTAACATCCTCTTTCGCATCTCTATCACTTCCTCTTATGTCTATCCTATGTCCGTTGAAGTTTTTAGTATCTATAAAATAAGGATAGGAAATGATTATTTCCTACCCTCTCACATACTATATCATCTGATATACAAAGAAATATTATAGCAGAATATACGGATTCGTCAAATGGAAAAATGTGAAAATTGAGTGAACGGTATTTGCAAAAAAAATTTCTTCCCCATCATCAACTAGTACATAGCCTTCTTGGGTATCCATGCACCGCTTCACGCGCGTGATCATCTGTCCGTTATGCAGTGCATCATATTCCGTGATATACAGAATGACCACCTGCGGAATATCTGAAAAGTCCGTTCCTTTTGGCGTATATGCAGCTGTGGTCGATGCAGCATAGAACCGGTTTCTCTTGATATCATCATTTCCGGAACCTTTCTGCATCTCGATGTTTATATACGCTCCATCTTCCAGAATACATAGCACATCAAGAACAATCTCCCTGTGCAGACTCGTGATAACACACTGCGGTGTTACTTTTAATACCCTTAACTGTGGTCTGTCCAATAGTGTGCGGAGTATTTCCTGACAAGCCTCTTTTCTTTCCGCCACCAGCCGAAACATGGCATCATCAATGATCCTCAGATTTTCTGCCGTTTCCTTTGTGGCTTTTGAGTACTGTGTATTACCCACTATCTTACCTCACTTTCCCTGCTTATATAGAACTGTCATAAAACAAGTAAAGTGTAGCTTATCTGTCTAGTATTTATATCTCATATCATCATCCGTCCCGCAAATCAACGCCAGCTTTCCTTGTTTTATTTTGAGCCAAGATTATCATTCTTCCTTGGAAACTTCAATATATTCTGGAAAATTGCCGCGTCACAGCATGCATTATCATGAAATTGCCGTGTACACAACGACGTAATGATAACAACAGCGCATATACGTTCAGCAAACATATATCTGCGATAGTATCAGTCTCACAAAAAAGGGACGATTTCTCGCCCCTTACCCACTCTCATTCCTGACTACTGTCAGGATAAGATATCGTATAGTATTGTCGGATCAACTGCCGCTTCAAATTCTGTGGATACACTTTCTCCTGGTCTACCCCTGCTCTTTCTGCCAACAACTTCATCTGTCTCCATATGTATCCCCGGTCAATCACATTTCCACTTGAGGTCCGAAAGATCACTCCCGTCTGCAGTCCCTGATGAGCAATATATTCCTCCAGTCCCTGCAGCAACAGCTCCGGCAAATAAATATCATACTCCTCACCGGCACGAAGCACCGGCACAAAGCCATTCTGTACCGCCTCTACAGTCAGATCACCCAGTTCACTGATCCGAAGTTCTGTCCCTCCCAAAACCTGAATCAGCTGCACCATGCGGTAATCCTTCCTCTCCAGTGCCGTATCAACCAGCCGTTTATATTCCTCCGGAGTCAAACGAAGCAGCCTCTCCTGATTACTTTTTTTGCGAATCTTTAAGCTTTTGCAGTAAATATCGGTCCGCCCCAGAAATTTACAGAAAGATTTGATGCCGGCAATGACAGAATTTACACTTCTTATCTCGTAACCGGCATCAATCAGACTCTGCAAATATTCATCCGTCGCCGCCTGGGTAAACTCTCTTTGTTTTTCCAATAAAAATGTGCGGAACTTCATAATGTCCCGCACATACTTTTTAATTGTATTGATGTTCTTGTCCGATTGGACAAGATAAGATTCAAAATTCGAAATATCTGTTGGGGTTATTGAATACATAAAAACCTCCGTAAAATGCTGTTATATATGGTTCTCCTTTTTTTCTTGGGGTTTCTACTCATTTTTATGGGGTTTCCCCCCACAAAGTCGCATGTTTACGACTTTCGAAACCATTGTTACTACCGATTCCGATGCTATAATGGCATCATGTTGTTCTTGACCTAGGACAATAAATAAAAAAACAGGAGGTAGCAACAATGGCTACGAAAATCGTAAATTCTTTAGCCGGTCTCCCGGCAGAAGTAACTGTCAAAAAACTGGTAAAGCGTTCCAACTATGACGAACTCTGGATCTCATTTCCGGAATCAGAACGTATCTGCCCACACTGCAGTTCTCAGGACTGCATTATCAAGGATTCCGGCAAGAACTATACCGTCTATCATTCTGCAGTCCATCACAGATCGACCCACCTGCATATGCAGCGTAAACGCTACTATTGCAAGTCCTGCCGCCGTACCTTTATGCAGCATCCGGACTGGCTTCACCCGACACTGCACATCACGCAGCTGCTCCACATCGACATCTGTCTCTCTCTGACAAAAATGCTGTCTCTCCGGACAGTTGCCGAAGAAAACGGTGTGTCAGAATCCATCGTCTACTCGGACCTTGACCTGATCAGTTTTGACACTGTAAAAAGCCTTCCGCAGACGATCGCCATCGACGAATTCAAAGGCGACAGCAGTACCTGGAGCAGCGACCGGCAGCGCTGGATCAAAGCAAAATACCACACGAACATCGTCGATGGTGACAGCCGTTCGGTGATCGACATCCTTCCGGTGATCCGTGCTTCTGACCTCAAAAAATACTTCCGCCAATTTCCAAAGCACGAACGCGATAACGTCCACTTTTACTGCTGTGACATGCACAACGGCTTTGTTTCCGTGGCAAGAGACGTCTTCCCTCAGGCTGTGATCTGCATTGACATGTTCCATGTCATCAAGCATCTGAACGACTGTGTCAGCAAGATCCGCCGGCAACTTCAGCGCGAACTGGAACCCACTGACCCAGACTACAAGCTGCTGAAAGGCTCCATGCGGATGCTTATTGCCAAACAGTCCAGCATCGACGCCAAGTACGATCAGAAAGCTCCTGTCGTGAAAAAAAGATTGATAAACTGTTAAAGACCTACCCAGACCTTGATGAAGCCTATCAGGCACTCCAGTCTTTCCACCGCATAAATGATATGACCATGTTCGTTTTTCAGCGCACACAGCTCACAGAATGGCTCAATGCCTACTGTTCCTCCGAAGTACCGGAAGTCCGCAGCGTCGCCAACATGGTCCGGCACTGGCGGGGATATATCCAGAACACCTGGAAATACGGTAAGTCCAATGGTGTCTGTGAGGGCTACAACAACCGGATCAAGGTTTTCAAACGTACCTGCCACGGTCTTCACAACTTTGAGTCCTTCCGCAAACGGATCCTGCTCACCTGCGGTGTCACGCAGTTTGTCACGAATCCGGCATCTCTGTTTCAGAGAAACCGCACTAAGAAAGGAGGCTCTCCGTTATAATCGACCGCACTCGCTATTAGAATACTAAGGAACCTTTTCCATACAGATCCTACATCCAGGAACTGGAAACAGAGCTTGCTGTTGCTGAATATACGATCCAGGAAGCCAACGAAGCATTCCAGTCTCTCCGGCAGGATTACCATAGACTTTTGGAACATGCTGCTATGCTGGAAGAAATCCTCCATCAAAACGGCATTCCATTTCCAGAAACCGATGAATAATCACTGCATCCGGCAGTAATAAACTGCCCATGTCATGACCAAATAGAAAGGAGGCTGATACCCCAAAAACTTCACTTAAAAAAGGACTATCTCGTCCTCTTATATGTATTTCAGGGTGGTTCTGATCAAAAATATCCCCTTTTCTTTTTTTGACCATCACATGGTCAGTTTATTAAAGTTACCCTTTTTTCCAAATATTCAGTTATAAAAAATCAATGCGCCCTTATTTTTCAATGGTTAGAGTCTGTTTAACCCCACATTAAAATGAAGAGCCATAAAAGGACTATCTCGTCTTCTCGTGTACATTGTAGGGTAGTCATTATA
>ERZ1034998.517-NODE-517-length-24916-cov-31.014118_pt1 | contig 24916 bp, 14 predicted proteins | sample MGYA00520621_ERZ1034998 | MGnify/ENA primary metagenome ERZ1034998 (study PRJEB33766, sample SAMN09781748) | gut metagenome | biome: gut microbiome | host: Homo sapiens | place: Madagascar | study: EMG produced TPA metagenomics assembly of the PRJNA485056 data...
TGAGAAAAAAATATAAGAATATTAAGAAACAGTTAGAAAAAAATATTGACAATATTTTACATTACATGTTATTATACGACAAATGGGTATAAATTAAAGACTTTGTTCTAAATAATAAGAGGTTATTATCGATATGTGTAACATGCATATCCGGTGAAATAAATTGAATAGCAGTTTTTTAATTTGTCCCGTATATTTGTACGGGCTTTTTTATTTATATGATTCAGGTTAAAAAATCTGCGTTTGAATGAAACATAAGGGTTGAAATGGAGGAAATGAGAATGAAAACAGGCAAAAAAGTAATATGTGCTTTAATGGTATGTATAATGGTCACAGGTTCATATATACCCGTAAAGGCAGAAAGGTATTCATATGACAATCTTGGAAGAGTTATCGGGGTGGAATATGATGATGGAAGTAAAGTTATATATACATATGACGCAAACGGAAATATAACATCAATTAAGGTAATTGATTCAGTTACAAAGGATAATATCAAAGAAAGTTCAGAGAGTACTGGAATTACAGATACTACGAAAGAACAACATACTACAGGATCGACACAGAATACAACTAAAGCGATACAAGAGACTACATCCGTAGCAGATGAAAAAGAGTCAGAGAAGACAACAAAATCAGAAAGTACTACAGAAAATATAGTAACATCAAGCAGTAATACAGAAACAAAAACTAAAGAACCGGAGACAACCGGACATTTAGAAGAAATTATTACATCAGAAAAAGAAACAACATCTAAACAGCAAATCACTACAGAAGAAACCACACCTGAGGAAACAACGACAAAAAAAGGTAATACAGAGGAGGAGACTACAAAAAAGTTATCTAAAAAGACAAAAAAGAAAATACTTAAGTTAAAAAAACAGCAGAAAAAAATAAAACAAACTATAAGAATGATGAAAAAAGTCAGATTTACCAAATCGTTAAGACGTGAATTAAATAGGGTTTACAAATGGGTTGGAAGAGAAATTAAGAAATTGAGTAAAGGTTAAGGTGTGATTATGAGGAGAAAATATAAGGATATAATAAAAAAATCTTTAGCAGTAGTGCTGGCAGTTACGATGTTACCATTAGGTGATTACAGTAATGTGGTTATGGCAACAGAAGTAAATGATACAAGTGTAAGTAGTGAAAATAAAGAGACAGATAAAAATGAATATACAGATTTAGAAATTAAAGAAGATTATAATCTTAAAGAAGATATTGAGATAGGAAATCTAAAACAGACATCGGGAACTATAAATCTCAATGGACATATTATGAAAATTCATGGAGATTATATAAGCACAGGAGGTGAATTACAGATTGCAGGTGGTTCAGTATATTGCAGCGGGCAGATTAATCTTGGAAGATACAGCTATATAAAAATGAATGACGTCAATGATTATATGTTTGCAGATAGTGGTATATCTATTCTCAGTGCATATTCAGAAAACCAGATAACAAATGGTGTAATAGAGACAAAAGGTGAATTAAATATTACGTCACAGGTTGTATCAAGATCAGGATACAATAAAATTCTGTTATCAGGAGACGGATTACAAAAAGTTGATATAGCTCAGGGTATATATGTGAATATATTAGAACTGGATAATCACAGTAATGATGGTGTGGATTTTATTCGACCGGTAAATCATGTAAACATTATAAGGAATGATACGAAAATAACCATTGATGGTAAGGAAGGGATATATGGTCACACACTGACAGATGATGAAGTGATAGAGGGAGACTGCATACTGATTGAGGATACAATGAAACTTGACGGACACAGCCTTACCATAAACGGAAACCTTATACAGATGGGCGGAACAATGGATATTGGAAATGGAGAGCTCACCGTAAATGGAGATTATCGTCTGCAATTTGTAAAATATGATGGTGAGACAGAGACATACGGAGTCAGTTCGGGAAGACTTAAAATGCTTGATGATGCAGGAATTGTTAATATAAATGGAGATTTTATATCGCAGACATCGGTAAAAGATGAGAATATACTTACGGCAGGTGTTATGCGTATAACCGGAGATGTGAGTGTAAATTCCACTGTATCAGTCAATTCGTTTATGCCTACGGAAAATCATACCATAGTATTATGTGGAACCGACAAACAGGTAGTAAATTTTGACAGATTTTATACCGGATCATCTCACATACAGAATCTTGAAATATTGAATGCAAGTGAAGCCGGAGTTGAATTTGGTGAAAAAACATTAGTAACCGGAAATGTAAAAGATAATGGATATTTTGTAAAAGGATACCTGGTACCTTCATCAGATACAACATATACGGATGATGCATATCATGGTAACTGGTATATATATAGCAGCTTAATAATATCAAATGAAAAGAATTTTCATATATATGGAGATATATATTCAAAAGGTGTACTTAATTTACAGGGAAAATTAACAGTTGAGGGAAATTATGAAATAAATTATGGAAGACTGGAAATTGTCGGGGGAGTATTAGAGATATCAGGTAACTTCACTACAGATACCTCTTCTGGTTCCGGTTACCATGAGGCACTTTTTATGAATGATAACAACAGCAGAATGGTTGTTAATGGAAACTTTAAAATGGACAAGCAAAGCTATGCGTCAACACTTTCAGCAGGTGTTCTTGAAGTGAAAGGTGATTTTAGTGCATTTAGATTTACGGCAGGTAAGGGGCATAAATTATTGCTCAGCGGAGATACATTACAAACTGTCACATTGGATGAGTATTCATATCTTGGTACTTTAGAATTAAATAATAACAGCGCCGATGGTGTGTATAGCGAAAAAGCAATAGTAAAAAACGAACTGAAACGAAATGGATGCAGATTAAGGTATGGAGATACAAAAGGCGAATTTGGTTGGGAACTTACAGAAGATTATACATATGATGGAGACTTGATACTTATAGACGAAGAACTAAATCTTAACGGACATAAACTTACAGTTATGGGAAATCTCATACAACCGGCCGGAAAAATAAATATAAATGGCGGAGAACTGATAGTCAAGGGCGATTATCATATGGAAAACGGAAAATTAAAAGAAGACACTGCCGATGAAGAAAAATATGAGTATTCCACAGGGGCGGGAATGTTGTGTATGACTAATCCTGAAGATAAAGTATTAATTGAAGGAGATTTTGTAAACAATACACCTGTAGATCATAAGGGATATATGACAGCAGGGACTATAACCGTAAATGGAGATTTCACGATAAAAAAAGTTACAGGTAACCAGACGAATGGCTTCTATTCAACAGGAGCACATACAGTTATACTTGACGGTAAAAATAATCAGAAAATAGTGTGGGAATATGAGGAAATATATAATTCAAGAATTGCCAATATTATTTTTAGCAAAGATGATGACAATAATGACAGAAAAATAATCATATCAGGAAATCCATATGTTACAGAGAATGTTAATGATGGCGGATGTATAGTAACAGGTAAAATATGTCCGGCTGAGACATTAAAATTTGAAAATAACAGGTTTAATGGTGGATTAAATATCAGAAATGAAATTGTTATTGATAAAGAATTATACATAGGTGGAGATATATACAATGAAGGAAGCGGGCATATTGTAATGAACGGTGGCAAACTTACCGTTAACGGAAATTATGACATGCCTTATTCATGGTACACATATGGTGTAGATATGACACATGATGAGGATTATGTAAAAATATGTGGAAATTTTAATTATTCTCCATATTATTCAACAACTATGAGTGCAGGTACTCTTGAAGTACAGGGAGATTTTACTGTCTTAAGAGGCTTGAATGGATGTAAAAATCACAAGGTTATTCTTAGCGGAAATAACAAACAGAGTGTAAATATAAATAAGGACAGTTCCATCGGAACACTAGAACTGTTAAATAAAAGTGATGATGGAATATATGCAGAAACAATTATTAATAAACAAAAACTCATAAGAAACGGATGCAAAATATCATATAAAGATCTCGAAGGAGAATATGGCTGGACACTTGAAGATGATGAACTGTACGAGGGAGATCTTGTTATTATTGATGATTCATTAAATCTTAATGGACACAAACTTACAGTTACGGGAGATATAGTACATATAGGAGGTAATATAGAAATAAACGGCGGTCAGCTGATATGCAAGGGGAATTACAGACAGCAGGCAAGAGTCATGCAGAATGGCAAATATGTATATACGCAGGGAAGTTCAATATTGTGCATGAATAATGAAGATGACAGGGTTGTAGTATATGGTGATTATATAACTGAATCTATTGCACAACAAAATGGTTATATGACAGATGGAACTCTGGAAGTGTATGGTAATATAGAAACTGTGGGAGAAGCAAAAACATCATTTTGTGCATCAGATAAACATACATTAAAGTTAAAAGGTGAAAAGAAACAAAAGATATCTTTTAATCACAGTGGTTATCAGTATTCTAAAATAAGTAATCTTATAATAGATAATCCGGAAGGTATAGAAATAGATGACAGCGTATATGTAAGCGGAAATATCCATGACATTAGCAAAAATGTTAAGGGAAATATTGAAATTGGTGATAACACAGTATTTGAAAACGAAACATTTTCCGGAGGAATTGCTGTTAAATCAGGAGTTAAGTACAGTAAAAACATAAGAATACAAGGCGGACTTTATTTAAGCGGAGTATTAACTTTAAGTGGAAAGATTGAAGTAAATGGCGATATAAATGCCGAATCATATTCAGGAATAACAATGGATAACGGACAACTCACAACAAATGGCAATTTTAATATGTCAGGCTGGGTTTCAAGTGGAATTGTGATGTCAAATGCTGAAGATTATATAAAGATAGCAGGAGACTTTAATTATAGTCCATATTGGGATGGAACATTTAGCAATGGAATACTTGAAATAGGCGGAAATTTTAATGCCGGAGCTTTTTACGGTCGTGATAATCATAAAGTTATTTTAAGCGGTACAAAGCTTCAGACAATTACTTTTGATAATATTAACAGTTATTTTAATGTCATTGAGTTAAAAAACCACAGTGATGAAGGTATATATTCAGATAAAGTATTTAAAAAGAAAAAGCTGATAAAGAATGGCTGCAGAATAAGATATGGTGAAACAGAAACTGTATCGGGATATACATTAACAGAGGATTATACATGTGAGGGGGATTTTATATTAACAGATGGAATACTTGACCTTAACGGATATAAGCTGACCGTTAATGGAGACTTTATACATGCTGATGGAGAACTCAATATAAATGGAGGAGTATTGGCAGTATCGGGAGATTACAGACTTCAGACGAGAAGTAAGAAAGATGACGAATACGAGTATTCACCGGGACTTGGAAAACTTAAGATGCAAAAAGATGCTGATGGAAAAATGGGAAAAATATCCACAGGGGGAGACTTTATATTTGAACCCGATTCAAATATAAATGACTGTATAATAGCAGGAGATATAGAAGTAAAGGGAGATTTCACACAGAAAGGTTATTATGGCTTTAATGGTGGAGATGATATAGGCATAAAGTTTAGTGGAGATAATACACAGACAGTGATATCGCATATGGCAATAAATGCCGGAACATTAATAAATGACAGTAAAGATTTAGATGTGCAGGGAGAGATAAAACTGTCAAAAACAATAACAGACAATGGGAAGAATATAACCGGAGCAGGATCTGTAACAGTTAACAGTCTGTCATGTATAAACGAAAATGAATGGAGTGGAAATGTAAAAACGACAGATAAGTCAACTGATGAAGAAGTTGAAGAACTTGTATCAGATTATACAATAGGCGGTACATTAAGTATTGGTGAAGGACATAGATTGAAGTTAAACGGTCATACTTTAAGAACCGGTGGCATTAAACTTCTTGGAGAAATAAATGCAGACAATGGAGCGGTATTATGCAGTGGGGATATGGCAATAGGAAGAACCGGAAAACTAATTATGCTGAATGCGGATGATTATGTACTATCAAATGGTAACTTTACATTTGTTACATATTACAATCATAATGGATTATTAACAGATGGTCTGCTTGAGGTAAGAGGAGCATTTAATCAGGGCAGCTACCGGAACTTTATAGCAACTCAAAATCATGCAACAAAACTTAGCAGTAAAAAATCAAAATCAGGAAGAGCATATATACAGAGTGTTAAATTCGGATATGATGCAGGTATTACAAGATTTCATAAATTAATACTTACAAAACCTGATAATGAGTATCAGTTTTTGAATAGTGTAGAAACTATATCAGATGAAATTATATATAATATAGAAGATACAGAGGCTCCAACATCTGTGACTGTTTTGGAAAAGAAAATGTCAGACGTTACTTCTGTTAAAATAAGATATAGTGGTGCAAGCGATAATACGGGAATATCGGGTTATGAAATCTATAGAAATAATGTACGTGTCGGTGTAACGGCTTCGGAAGAATATACAGACAGAGGACTTTTACCTGATACAGAATATGTATACAAAGTGTATGCATTTGATGTAAATCGAAATACAGCATCGACATCACCGGAGCTTAAGATTAAGACAGAGGCTGATACAGAAGCACCGGAAAAAGTAAAGGCATTATATGTGGTAAATAAAACCGGCTCGTCAGTAACTATAGGATGGTATCCTGCAAAGGATAATGTTAAAACAAAAGGATACAGAGTATACAGAAATGGAAAAATTATAGCAGAGGACGTTTTAACAAATAAATATAAGGATACATCTGTTGAGGCAGGAACATCTTATAAATATGAAATTGAGGCATATGATGCAGAAGGTAATACATCAGAGATAAGTGATAAACTTGAGGCTTCAACTGCAGTACCTGAGATTACAAATATTTCACCTGCTGACAATCAGATTGTTGGAGGAAATAATGTTGTATTAAACGTGAGGTTCAGCAATTGGGGTAACAGTACAGGAAATAAAGTTAAAATTGAATACAGAACTAAAGACAAAGAATGGGAAATGTTGGCACCTACATTTATAGGGCAGTCCCGATACAATGATAATGAATTGCAGGCATCATATACATGGGATATAAGTAATATCAGTGAAAGCGGAGATTTTGATGTCAAATATACACTTTATGACGCAGATGGAAACACTGTACAAAAACAGGTAACATATACGATAGATAAAGATGCACCTGAACTTCCAAAGAACATAACTGCCAGAGATGATAATGGAACAGTGATTGTAAAGTGGAAGCCGTCAGTGAGTGCAGATTGCTGTACATACACATTATACCGGGCCGATGAAAACGGTAAATATAACAAAATAGCAGAATTTAATGACAGATATGCATCATCGTATACAGACAAAAATGTAAATGCTGATACAGAATACAAATATAAACTCAGGGTTAGTGACAGGTTTGGAAATATAAGTGATTATAGTGAAGAAATATCTGTTACTGCCGGCAGGGATACAAAGAATCCGGTAGTAAACGATATTACACCTGACAGTAAAAGGACAAACGGTCACACATCATTAACCATAAAAGCTACAGACAACAGAGAGGTAGAGTATATCACAATCGAAATCTCAAAAGATAAGGAGAATTATAGTGAATTAGCAAAGGTTAAAGCAGAATCAGGAAAGGCATCATATATATGGAATACAACCAAATATGAAGATGGAACATATTTTCTGCGAATTAAAGCAACAGATACTTCCGGCAATACAAGTGAAGAAGATTTTGTAAAAAAATACGAGATAGACAATACCGGAATATCAAAAATAAAAGTTGAAGATGTTACAGCATTATCTACAGCCGTTCAGATAAAATGGGAAGATGTATCTGAAGAAGATTTTTCATATTTTCAGATAGAAATGTTAGAAGATGACAGATTTATAAAAGTTGGAACGGTTAGTGATAAACTGGGCTACAATATATTAAATCTTACGCCGGATACATCATACACATTCAGAGTTGTAGGATATGACAATCTTGGTAATGCTGGTGTACCATCAGATAATATTGAGATAAAAACTGCTCAGGATAATGTATCACCGGTGATAACACAGATATCACCTGCACCATCAGAATTTAACAGTAAAATAGCTCTTGAAGCATGTGTACAGGATAATTACAGTATTGATTATGCTGTCTTCAGTTATTCATATGATAAGATAAATTATACTGAAATAGCCAGAGTATATTCAGACACAAAAAGAAAGAACGAAAAGTTTAACTGTGAGTTTGATGTAAGCAGTCTTAATGAAGGCAAAATATATGTGAAATTTGATGCATACGACAGTGCAGGAAATAAAAACATACTGTCTGATAATGGAGCTGAGACTGTAGCAGAGTATACTATAGACAGAACCTCCCCGGATATACCTGAAAAACCATATGTTGTATCTGACTGTGGAAATGTAAAGATGACATGGAATGCTGTAGAATCAGAAGATACCGGAGAATACAATATTTATAGAGCTGATATGGAAACCGGTATATATAAACTGGTGGAAAAAGGATACTCAGCAACAACATATACGGATGTGACAGCCGAACCCGGAAAGTCATATTCATATAAAATAAGTGTAAGTGACAAAGCAGGAAATGAAAGTGAATATTCAACTGAGATGGTTGTTACAACAACGCAGGATACAGAAGCACCAATAATAAAAAGTGTTTCACCGGAAAACGGTTCGATTGTAGGAAAAAATCCTGAATTAAAAGTACTAGCTATAGATAATACAGGACGGATAACCATTAAAATGCAATACAGACCGGCAGGAAATGAAGAGTGGATTGACATATCAGAAAATTATTCTGATGGGGTAAGCAATCTGATGGAAACTACATGGAAAACGGAAGGTATTGATGACGGAGATTATGAGTACAGAGTTCTGGCTCAGGATGGATACGGTAATGTAAGTGATATTGTATATGGAAAATATACTTTAAATTCAAAAAAGCCGTCAAAACCTGTATTTAATGTTAAATCAGATTATAAAAAAATAGTCATAAATATAGAAAAATCTGATGATAAGGTTGATCATTATAATATATACAGAAGGGTTGAAAACGGTTCATATTCAAAAACCGCTATAATAACCAAAAATCAATATTGTGATACCAGAGTTAAATCCAATACCATATACTACTATAAAGTTACAGCTGTAGATGACTATGGAAATGAATCAGATGCAGATGAAAAAGAGGGATATGTGTATGGACAGGGAATTAGTCTTCCAAGTAACATATCACCATATGTAGACACGGAACCACCTGTGGCAATAGTTACACCGTCAATAATGGGAATAGCTGAAATGGAAGTGGCATTTGACGGGACTGCATCAACAGATAATGTGGAGGTTACCGAATATAACTGGGATATGGGAGATGGAACTGTTTATAAAGATGCACCTCATCCTATACATGTATATCAGGAACCGGGAATATATACAGCAGTACTTGAAGTCAAGGATGCTGCCGGAAATAGTGACAGTGCAACAATAACTGTAGAGATCCTTGAAAATAATGGAAATGGAATTGCCGAATTCAATATAATGGATCAGGAAGGAAATCTCCTGCCACATGCAGATGTGTATGTAAAGAACAGTGAAAATGAAATAATTACAATGAAGGCAGATTATCTTGGAAAAGTTGTATATGCAGGAAAAACCGGACCGTATATTATAGCAGCATATAAGGAAGGTTATGATCCAAAAGAATATGACTTTCATATAGATGAGTACCAAAAGCTGGAATATAACGTAGTATTACAGAAAAAAGATGTTGTGACAGGAAACCTGACGGTAAAAAGACTTACATTAGACGAAATTATAGAAGCTGGAATAGATTTAAATAATCCTGATAACATAAATTCATTTAAGTTTGATTTTACCCTTAAGTTAGAAAAAACAAATATACCGGAAGAAAAAACACATGTTGGAGGTGAAGGTTCCAGTTCAAAAATAAAAGATCCCGATCCCGATAAATCGTCAGGAGGTTCAGAATCCAAGCCTGATAGTTTAGGTAGTACAGAAATAAAAGTAGTAAAAGGTGAAAATAATGATAAGCCTGTAATAGCCGTTATGACCACGACACAGGGAATAAGCTGGCTGAAGGAAATGTTTGATGTACAGCTTGAAATAATAAACAGTGCTGCATCAAAATTCTACATATCAGAAGGAATTGCAGAAATTAACCTTCAGAACGGATTATCTGTAGCCAAAGGCGAAGAGACTGTAGAGATTGATGATATATATGGAGGTCAGAAGGCATGTGCATCATGGATTATCCGTGGGGATAAGAGAGGAAGTTACTATGTCTCAGCAGACTTCACAGGAAAGATGATGCCGTTTAACTCTGACGTAAGTGTATCATTTATGTCTAGTCAGACTATAGATATTAACGGTGGAAAAGGCATAAGACTTACACTTATGCCTGAAAAGAGTGCTTATATAGATGATACATATTATATTCAGGTCAAGATAGAGAATCTGTCCGGAATGAAATACTATAACTTTGATACAACTATTCCTCCATTTGTATCAGTGCCGGGAAAGAAATATTACATAGATAAGGCAACAGGCAAAAAAATATGTATAACAGATGCAAATACTGCGGTACTGCCTAAAAATGCTGCAAAAAATTATACATATATGTCATCCGGCGGAAAAGTACGATTTGCAGAATTCAATCCGGGAGACTGCTATTACGGAACAATAACAATACCATTTTCAGGTGAGGGTGATCCTGAAAAAGAATACTATAAACTTATAGAAGCAATATATAAAATTATAGAAGGTGAAGATCTGGGAATAGAGATTGTTATAGATCCTATAGATTCACACACAGAGGCTGTGAGAACAGGAGATGATGGTGATTCAGGCGGAGAACAGCCTAAAGCTGCCGGAGATCCTGTGGATTTATCAAGCGGAAGCTATACAGAAGATAAAGAATATCTGCCGACACTGGGAGGCACTGCACTAAGCTTTGAGATGAAATATGATTCGAGAATCAATAGCAGCGGTGAACTTGGAGTAGGATGGAGACACACATATGAGCAGCATATGGAATTGAAAGATGGAGTAATAAAATATTATACAAATCCATACTCATATGCATATTTTGTTCCGGATGACAGTTTACAGGGAAACGTGAAAGTACGTGTTGCAGGAGATACCATAATACCGGATACCGAGGAATCGGGTGAACCTGTTAAATATACATGTCTTAATAAGGATATGACAGATTATAAGATAACATTAAATCCTGATGGCACATATACATTAAATGCTCCCGGAGGAGATGTGATAACATTTGACAATCAGGGAAGACTTAGTCAGCTGACAGATAGAACCGGAAAGACAGTAGGAATTACATATACTGCATCAGGAAGAATAATAACAGATGGGATATCAGGAAAAAGCATAGAGATAATCTGTAGTCAGGACGGAAAGATAACTGAATTAAAAAGTGACAACAGAACTGTCAGTTTTGCATATGATGGAGATAAGCTTGTAAATATAACAGATGCAGAGGAAAATATAACATCATATACATATACAGCAGACAACAGAATAGAAAGTGTAACTGATGGCAAAGGTGTGACATATGTATACAACGTGTACGACAGCGATGGAAGGGTAACTGAACAGACGAATGCTCTCGGTGGCATAATGAGCATACGATATGACGAGCACGGAACCGGAACAAAAGTAACGGTAACTGATGAAAATAACAATGTCAAATACATGTATGTGGATGAATATGAGAGGGTAACAAAGGTTGTAAATGAGAATGGAGGAGTAACACAATATGGGTATGATGACGATGGAAATCTTATATATGAAGGTGAGTCAGGAGACGGAAGTTCAAGCAAAATAATCAGAGAATATGATGATCATGGAAATATGACATCATATACAGACACAGGCAATCTGACAACCAAAATGAAGTATGATTCAGATGGCAACCTTATATCCATAACAAATGCAGAAAATAACAACTCATCCTATGCATATGACAATAAAAATCAGAAAATATATGAAAAAGACTATGCAGGAAAAATAACGAGATACACATATGATGAATCAGGAATGCTCAGTTCACAGGATGTAGAAAATCTTGGAAGTGTAAAGTATACATATACCTGCGGATTAAAGACTTCTGAAACAGATGCTATGGGAAATACAACATTGTATGAATACGATTATGCCGGAAATATGATAAAGATAACTGCACCTGACGGTGGAGTGTCAGAATTCGTTTACGACAAAAACGGAAAAAAGATATCAGAAACTAATGCAGCCGGTGCAACTGTAAAATATGAATATGACTGTAATGGAAATGTTATATCAAAGACTGATAAATCAGGCAACATCACTTCATATACATATGATGCAGCAGGCAACATGACCTGTGAGAAATATCCGGATGGAACATGTACACGATATACATATGATGTTATGGGTCATATGACAGATAAAACAGAACCGGGAAATATAAAGACCGTATATACATATGATGAATCCGGAAATGTTATATCAGAAACATATGCAGACGGCAGCATAGTAAGTTATACTTATGATCATCTTAACCAGCGAACATCAGAGTGTGATGTAAACGGAAATATCATAAAATATGAATATTATCCGAATGGGAACATAGGTACAGAAACAACTACAGACAGTAACGGAAAAGTGCTGGATAAAAAAGTATATACATATAATAATGCATGGAAAAAAATATCTGTAAATCATAATGGAACAGCCGTTTCATATACATATGATTCCATGGGAAATGTTACATCAGAAACTAATCCGGTAGGAACATCCGTTAAGTATACATATGATATATACGGAAGAATGACATCGGAGACAGATGCACGCGGAAATACAACATACTACGCATATGATGCGAACAACAACTGTACGGAGAAGACAGATGCTATGGGAAATACTGTATATATGCGCTATGACAGTATGAACAGAATGGTTGAGGCTTACCGTATGGTAGGAACAGAAAAATACAGTGTCAGTTATGAGTATAATAACATGGGACAGGTGACACGCACTGTAGACGAGGAAGGAAATGCCAAAGCAGTAACATATGACGGTGACGGAAATATACTGACAATGACAGATACCATGGGAAATATCATAAAAGAAAACACATATGATTCCATGAACCGTACCAGTGAAGTAAAGGATGCTCTCGGAAACATCACATCATATAAATATGATGAGGCAGGAAGGCTGAAAGATACAATAATGTATCTTAATACACAGTCGCAGAGAACATACAGTTACGGATATGACAGCCTCGGAAGAAATAATAAAGTGACTGACCCGTCAGACGGAACAACATCATGTACATATGACAGTCGGGGAAATATGGAAACCATGACAGATGCCATGGGTGGAACATGGAAATACAGTTATGATGGTGCCGGAAGAGTAACATGTGAAATCAATGCAATAGGTAACCGTACAGAGTATACTTACAATGACAGGGGACTGTTAGAAAAATTAAAGGACGGAGAAAACAGAAATACCGAGTATACATATGATGATGCCGGAAGAGTAACTGCCATGAAGGATAGCCTTGGAAGTGTGACATATACATATGATGAGAATGGAAATGTTCTTACGGTAAAAGATTCAACAGGAACAGTAGAGAGAAAATATGACGAACTAAACAGAGTGGTGTGGTATAAAAATGTATCAGGAAACATCATTCAGTATGAGTATGATGCACTGGGAAATCTTATAAAGGAAGTATATCCGGATAAGAGCAGTGTAAAGTATACATATTACAAAAACGGCTACCTGCATACAGTGACTGACCGTAATGGCAGAAAAACATCATATACATACAATGGAAACGGATGTGTAACCGGAATAGCCCTGCCTGATGGAACAGTTGAAACCGACAGTTATGATAAAGCAGGCCGGCTTATAAAACAGGAAACAAAAAAAGCTGCTGAAGTAATAAGCAGCTATGTATATGAATATGACACAGCCGGAAACCTGGCAGTCTCACATGGAATGGAGACTACAGGTGCAGGACAGATACAGAGTGCTGAGATGACATATGACAGTCAGAACAGACTGCTTACATATAACGGCGAAAAGGTAATATATGATAACTGTGGAAATATGATATACGGACCACTTGACGGAAAAATGGTACAGTATACCTATGACTGCCGTAACAGACTGACAAAAGCAGGAAATACGAACTATGGATATGATGGTGAAAATGTAAGATTGTATGCTGAGACTGTGAAAAAACAGGTTGCATCACGCGAGGAATATGTAACTGATACAGTATCATCAAAATATCCGAACATAATAATGATAATAAGAAATGACAGTCCTGACACTGTGCTTACATACGGAAATGGTCTTATAAGTGAGGAAACTGGCAAAGAGACATATTATCATCATTATAACAACATTGGAAGCACAATGTATCTTACGGATTCAGAAGGAAACATATGTGCAGAGTATATATATGGAACATATGGTGAACTGCTTAAAGGGGACACTAATCTTACATCATACCTATATAACGGTAAATACGGAGTAATGACGGATGAAAACGGTCTTTACTATATGAGACACCGGTATTATAATACAGACATAAGAAGGTTTGTAAACCAGGATATAGTAAATGGCAACTTAGGAAACAGCCAGAGTCTTAACAGATACAGCTATGTACAGGGAAATCCGCTGACATATACAGATCCGTTCGGTCTTTCACCGGAAAAAGATGGTGGAAGTATCGGAATGAATATAGTTCACGGACTGCTTGATGCACTGGGATGTGTACCGGGTGGTGTCGGAATAGTGGCAAATTTTGCCAATGCGGCATTATATGCAGTGGTAGACCATGACTATGGAATGGCAGCACTATCACTGGTGGCAGGAGTAACCCTCGGAGCATCCAAGATAGTATCCATGGGAGGAAAGCTTGCCGGACACGCAAAGTCGATAGAGACCATAGGAAAGCTCGTATCAAATACGGCAAGTTTCGCGATATGTGCAGAACAGACAGTATCATCATCAGCCGCGATGTGGAATAAGTACCATGAAAAGGGTGCAAAGCTGAGTGGAGAAACGGCTCTCGAAATCCTTGGTATCGGACTGAATGTTGCGGGAATGGCAGCATCAGGAAAAGGCATAGTTGAAAGTGGAAACCGCCTTGGGAAGATGGTAAAAGAGGGCGGAACTACAAACAAGATGTCGAAGGGGATTAGTGAGAGTGGTTTAAACTCTCCATCTGAATGTAATATATCATCGAAACAATTTGGTAAGAAATGGGGAAAACATAAAACAGATTATCCTGATTTGAGTATGGATGAATATAAAAATTTAATAGATGATGTATTTAAAAGTCCAGATAAGATAATTCAAGATGTTGAGAATAATGAGTTTTTGTATTTAAAAGGAAATAATCTGTTAAGAGTTACAAATAATGGAGAGTTTGTAAGTTTATATCCTGGAGCAGAATCTAGTAGGGTGCTTTCAGCTATTGATAAAGGAGGGACTATATGGCCGAAGTAATAGAAATTAATTTGATATGTGAGGATGTACTAAGTTATGAAATTCTATTTTCGTTTATCCATAAACAAGCTGAAATAGACTATAGTAGTAGGGTTATTGACGTAATGGATAATTGGGAATATGAGAATTCTTATGTTGTTAATTCAAAAGAGGATTTAAACAACATGATTAATACTAAAATTGTGTGTATTACAGAAAAAGCCAATGAAGGTTATGTAGGATTGAATATTGAAAAAGTTGAAGACAAGTTTTGCTACACTATTTGGTTTAATCTGGAAAAATATGAATCTGTAAGTGATTATTATCAGTTGATTAAAGCGTTTATTACATTTGTGAAACAAAGAATAGTTAATAAATTTACGCTTTGTGCAATTGGTAAGGAGGTTGTTTTTGAGTTTCAAGGTGACTATAACACACTTTTGAATAATTCCCACAATATAGATATCTGGATTTATGTAGATGCTTTGTTTGACTTTGAAAAAGACACTTATGATTCTAATTTAATAAATTATGAATTAATTAAATTAGATGATTACGAGATGTTAAGAAAGAAGCACATTGATATAGACCTTAGTAATTAAAAATGTTCTACAAATAAGAGGTGATTACTGTGTTAATAGTACACAGATATTACCTCTTTTTCATTTTGAGTGAGATATTATGTAAATGGTATATTCGATATCATAAGTACAGAGTACCACATGCCAGAAGCAGAAATTGATGCAAACAATAATGTGTTTTTGTATGATAATATAGAAAAACATACCTAAAAGACGGTACCATGGATATAATAGTTGGTCGAAAAAGCGGTAATCTGTACTCAGACCAAAGTGTCGGACAAAGTCTTCAGACTATGCTGGAAAGCCATACAGTGTCGGCATTTCCGCTAATGGAGAAATATAGTTGTTCCACAGAACTGATGTTTTGATATGTGCTTGAAAACCTTATATTATCTGATTTTACGTAAGAAGCATCCAATCCTGCATTATTATTTCGGTACGAGGTTTTATGTTATTTTTTTTCATATTGTGGTGGTATAAGAAGGATATCCATTTGCTCATTTTTATAATACAGAACTGTCAGAATGTACATTGAATCCTTAAGAAGACAAGTATTTTTCAAGATTTAATGGCAATTCAGTTGTACTTCAAGATGAATTATGACATTCACAGACAGGTTACTAACAATTCGCTGGGGTCTCATGAATACAGACAACTAAGAGAATGAAGGATAATCCCCAGCAATCTCAAACCATCTGCATTTGATACCACCGAAATTTTCCAATCTTAATCCGCATATCCTAACATCACATCTCTGTTTTGATTCATTCTGATTTTCCGAATATAAATCAAACCAATATCTTCAACAACCTGCTCATCTACCGATACTGTATAGTTCTATAAATCCGCAGAATATTTCTTTTGTCATGGTATTTGAAATTTTGTATATGCTCGATTTTTTGCGTATTATCTGAAGTATGAAGTGTGGTATCAAAAAACAAGATGAAAAAAATGTATAAATATAAACAAATCTTTTAAACATTACTTGCCGACTTTAAGGAACTTTGGAATCCATAGATTGTTTTCAGAATGACGCATATAGGCATAAGTTAACCAACAATGAAAAGGAGGCTTGTGTTTATGATTTATGGATTTATATCATCACTTGATGATGAGACAACGAAGGTGTTTTTCAGGAGTAAGAAGATTCGTGTTAATAACATTTACAATGCTGGAAGTCTTGGTGCACTTACATCGGTTCTGCAGAGTGGAGATGTAGTTTATACCGTTAGCTGTAATCGTTTTTTATGACAAACAGTTGGCTGAAGTAGATAAGATGCTGGAAAAGATGTATGATATGCTGGGCTGTACACTTACAACCATCCCTGGTGTAAATGTTATCACAACAGTGAAGATTCTGGCAGAAATCGGTGATATCAAACGCTTTGCTAATGCCAATAAACTGGCACAGTTTGCTGGTATTGCACCACTTCATTTATCATCCAGTGGGAAAGGTAAGGATTTTGCTACAAAGTAAGGCAATAGAAGATTACAAGCTACGATTTACTTTCTTGCGATTCAGATGGTGCAGGTATCCTCAAAAGGAACACCAAGAAATCCAGTAGTTCGTGCATACTACGAGAAGCGTAAAGCAGAATGTAAGACCAGCCAGCAGGCATTGATTTGTATATCACGACGGTTAATCAGTATTATTTATGGAATGTTAAAAAGCGGTACTGAGTATCGTATGCCAGTAGTGGAAAGTGCTGGCGAAAATATATAGTGAAAATGGCAAATATGTGGTAGAATTTAAGCTAATGTAAGAGTTGGCTTTAGAGAGTGTACTCTTTTTTTAGTAGATGTGCATTGGCTTGGATTATTATAAGGGTAAAGAGTCTCTGTCAAGACCAGCTATGGGAAGTCAATAGAAAATACAGAGTTTTTTAAAGAAAATGGGGGATTGGATGCTTCGGATTACATTTCAATTCATTCACGAAAACACATGTATGATCCTGATACTGTATCTACACCTAAAAAAACTCAATATGGAAAGGATGTTAATGTTGGAAAATTGTGTGAAGATACTATTATGAAGCCGGATGAAGTAATTTATAATAAAAATCAAAATGTAATGATATACAAGAAAGAGTACCCTTTTAATATTAGTACGAGTGATACACCAACTGGTACACACAGAGTGTTTATTCCATTAAATACGCAAGGTAAGAAGACCATTAGAATGAGCCAATTTCCGTTGGTTGGAGGTAATTGAAATGAAATATGCAATTGAAATAGCTCTGAATAGAATTATTCCTAAAGAAATAAAATCAATCATTGCAACCCAAAGGACACTGGATATATTAATTGATGGTGTAACGGAAAACTTTGTAGTTATTCCGATGAACGAAATGTTAGAAGTATATAAAGAACAGGAAAATTTATTTGATTATGATGTCATTCCGTTTGCTATTTTAGATGATGATTATTTATGTCTATATTATCAGAATAATGGAATTTCAATTATTTATTGGAGTTCAGAAAGAGCACTAGAATCAAAGAATATGGCAATCTTTCAATTATATTCATCTTATGAAGATTTTGTAAAAGATTGCATCACAACTAAGCCTCCCCACGGGCAGGCTTAAATCCTAGTCTCACTACCAGACATTTAACAGAACTTCTTAGGTTCATAAGGTTTACTATCCCGTAACACGGCATAAATTACGGTGGTAAGCTTTCTTGCTACAGCTCCTGTGGCAGTTAAGTGATGTTTACCTTGGTCACGTTTCTTTTTGTAATATGCATTCAACGGACTGTTATGGAAAGAACAGGTAGTTGCAGCGAGAAAAATGGCATGCCGTAAGTAAGGTGAACCCCGTTTGGACATGTGATTATGAGTGCTGCTAAATTCACCGGATTGTCGTACAGTTGGATCAATACCTGCAAAGGCAACTAAGGCAGATGAACTCTTAAATCTGTTTATATCACCGATTTCAGCAAGAATGGTTGCAGCAGCAATCATGCCTATCCCGGGAATGGTATGAAGATAACAATCAAACTTCTCGTAGTACTCAAGAATCTGGCAGTCAAGAGCTTCAATCTGCTTATCAAGAAAATTCATTCTGTCAATGAGCTGTTTTAACTGGAAAGAGAAAGCATCCTGTGCTATCTTAATACCAAAGGTATCAGATGCAGCTTCTCGGATAGAAATCGCTTTTTTCATGGTAAGCTTATTGTGGCTCTTATCTTTTATGATTTCAAAGAGCTCATCTATTGGTGCATTCTCAATATTCTCAGGGGTGAGATACTTTTCCAGAATGCCCATGGATGTGCTCACCCAAAGAGAAGAAAATTGTTTTTCGTACTCTGGGAAGATTTGTTCCATAATTGTGCCGATTCGGAGCTTAATTTCAGTTCTGGAAGAAATGACAGAATCACGATAACGACATAACTGACGCATGGCAAGGATGTTTTCATCAGCCATGGAAGTAGTCCCAAACTGACCGAAACGTATCACTTCTGCAATCAAAAAAGAGTCAATTGAGTCGTTTTTGGTTTGTCGTATATACATTTTTCTCAAAGAATCAGACTGGATAGGATTGATTACATAGATAGTATATCCTTTTGCTTTTAGAAATGAATAAATGGGATACCAGTAATGACCTGTAGCTTCCATGCCAAATACACAAGGGGAATTACCGATGTTTTTAAAGATAAAGCTCATAAGAGAATCTGCACCTTTGTGTGTAGTTGCAAAGCGAAGAGAAGGGCCGATTTGTTTGCCTTCAGGTGAAACAATGGATGCTTCATGATGATTTTTGCCAATATCAATGCCTACGATGTACATAATTGAAATCCTTTCTTTTATGAATTATAAGTAGATAGAATCCTCACTTCAATGCGGGTTACAATCTGGTTAGATATACGAAGTACAGCACATATGCTGCCAACATCCAGCTAATACGCAAAATCCTGCAAAGCAGAGGGAGCAGTCTCAATGAACGAAGTCACAAGTGCTTCAAGAGTGGTGACGCACACCTCTATCTATTACAGGATAATTGTGGTATAGGAATGAAATAAAAGCAATAGATAGAAAAAGACTGCTTTGATTCCTATGTGTTTAGCATACCAGAGTGGCAGTAAGACAATCGGTACTGATGAATTAATTGTAAGAGATAGTAAATACTATATGCATACTTAAATTTATTTTCCATTATGGGATTGGAGCAAGCAACCGTCAAGGCAAGATAGTAGGAATTAGGAGGTAAAAAATGCATGATGATTGTATCGTTGGATATAGTGTGAACTTAGAAGAAAAAAGTATGGTTATCCAGACAACTAATAACAATGAAAAAAAACAGATTTGCTTTTCAGAGGTTTTGACACATTGTTTCAAATGCATTCTTGAATATAATATAATTTTGAGTGTTCAAGAATGTGAAATTAGTAGTTTTTTTAAAGATAACAAAGATGAATTGATAAAAATGGAAGGTTATTGTTGGCCGATTGATTATCAAAATGAGCAAGAATTGATTGATTTTTTAGTTGTTAATGAGTATAAATATATAAAAATAAATTCTTCATATGGTATGTTTGGGTGGATACTCGCAAAGTCTTATAAATTTATACAACAATAGAAGAGATTTAGGAATAAAATATAAGAATACAACTCCACAACCACTTAGAGACTATATCCATGAAGTTAATATGCGAAGATATGGAGATAATCAATTCATCTTCACGATCAAATGCAAACATTGATAAATTATTATCTGAATTTGAAGAATGGCTTAGGAGTTGGGACTACCGAAGAAGAAATGTTAGAAATTGAACCGTCATTTGTTTATAATGAATTTGAAGAAGTATGGGAGTCTGACAAAGGTGTGTTTATAGAAATGGATGCTGAAACCAATAAGGTTAGATGGATTTCCGTATACATACCAGAATTAGATTTAGAAAGCTTTGAAGAATGTAACTGGTAATATATTAATTATGGTTATACTTTCGGACTCAAAAGTAAAAAATTAATCCTACTGAACTAACGATTGACGAAAGCAGTAATATTAATGTGATTCAAGTATGATACAATTCTGTATAGGAATTGATTAATGAGAGCTAATTTAAATTTGCCAGACATGAATAATAGACGGATATTTAAATTATTTCCCCAGGAGGATTTATTACCACATTATCCGGAAGAGCATATCTGTATTCAAAGGGATTATATGAGATTAACAAAAATCTAAGCATTAATTTCATTGGAAATTTCAAAGAAGAGCATGAATATTGGTCATTACTTTTAGACATGGATGATGCTGCTGTTTCATTTATACATATTGATGACTCAGAAAATAATATAGATATTGTTAAATATACACATGATGGGAAACAACTTAAGAAGGAAACATTATATAATTCAAAAAATAAAATATATTGTATACACAATGAAACATTAATTGACGGAACTCTGATGATTAGTTTTCAGGTGTGTGAGAATATTATAACCATCGGGTATAATGTTTGATGCTTTGGGAAAATTCCACAGGTCGTGACACAAAATTAAAAATTGTAAGAATGACTGATATGAAGGAGCAATAAATAAAACAATTTAATTTTCCAAATATCGCAGTTCGTTAATGAATGGTTGCAAAAGTTGTATTTGCAATGTTAATATGTTAAAAGTGATATTATACCACTAAAGAAAAAGGATGGAGAGGAAAAAATATGGATTTATTTTATATAATAGCAATTACTTTTCTGGCGGGGATGGGAGCCGGACTGGGAACCGGATTTGCAGGTATGAGCGCTGCTGCCGTTATAAGTCCTGTACTTATTAAGTTTCTTAATATGGATTCGTATATGGCGGTTGGTATAGCACTGTCATCTGATGTGCTTGCAAGTGCAGTATCAGCCTATACATATGGAAAAAATAAAAATCTTGATATTAAAAACGGCTCGATAATGATGGTCAGTGTATTGATATTTACCGTTATCGGAAGCTATGTTGCAAGTCTTCTTCCGTCAGCTACCATGGGAAATTTTTCGGTTTTTATGACATTCTTATTAGGTATTAAATTTATATCAAAACCTGTCATGACAACGAAAGAGGCAATGGAAAGTGTATCTCCGAAAAAAAGAGTATATCAGTCTATAATATCCGGAGTCTTAATCGGATTTATATGTGGATTTGTTGGCGCAGGCGGAGGCATGATGATGCTTTTGATTCTTACATCGGTACTTGGATATGAATTGAAGACAGCCGTAGGAACAAGTGTTTTTATTATGACATTCACAGCCCTGACCGGAGCAATATCCCATTTTGCAATAGATGGTATTCCTGATATAAAAGTATGGGTTCTATGTGTGTTATTCACACTTTTATGGGCAAGAATTGCAGCAGTTATTGCAAATAAGGCATCAGCAAAAACGCTTAACAGGGCAACGGGTGTAGTGCTTATAGTACTGGGAATATTTATGATGTAGTATAATATTTAAAATAACGGAATAGAGAAATTTGGTTTATAAAATGAATTATTATGGAACAGTTTAAATGGAATACAGCCATTTACTGTTCCTTTTTTACACACAAAATCAAAAAAATACTTGACTTGGAGCAAACTCCAGATGATAAACTATATAAGGCATTAGATTATCAGCCTTAAATATTCTATAGATTGGTGGTGTTTAAGTGACTATAAAAGAAGTCAGTGAAAAGTATCATATTACACAGGATACTCTCAGATACTATGAGCGTGTTGGTATGATTCCTGAAGTTACCAGAACATCCGGTGGTATACGTGATTATCAGGAAAAGGACATTGGATGGGTTGAAATGGCCATATGCATGAGAAGTGCAGGTCTGCCGGTAGAAGCCCTGGTTGATTATGTCAGACTGTATCAGATGGGTGATGAAACTTTTCAGGCAAGACTGGAATTATTAGAAGAACAGAGAGAAAACTTAGAAGAACAGAAAAAACAGTTGCAGGCTGCCATGGATAAACTTGACTATAAGATATCCAGATATAGAAAGGCAGTAGAAACAGGAATATTATCATGGGAGGACGAATCATGTACTTAGAAAAAATTAACGGACCTGAAGACGTAAAAAAATTAACAACAGATGAAATGACAAAACTTGCAGCCGAGATGAGAGATGCATTGCTTAAGAGAGCAAGTATACACGGCGGACACTTTGGACCAAATTTTGGTATGGTTGAAGCAACTATTGCATTACATTATGTATTTGAATCACCAAAGGATAAAATTGTATACGATGTGTCACACCAGACATATCCTCACAAGATGCTTACCGGAAGAAAAGATGCTTATCTTTATGAGGAACATTACGATGATGTATCAGGATACAGCAATCCTAATGAAAGTGAGCATGACTTCTTCACAGTAGGACATACATCCACATCTGTAAGCCTTGCATGCGGACTTGCAAAAGCAAGAGATTTAAAAGGTGATGCCGGAAATGTAATAGCCGTAATAGGAGATGGCTCATTAAGCGGCGGAGAAGCACTTGAAGGAATTGATTTCGCATCAGAACTTAACGGTAACCTTATTATTGTTGTAAATGATAATGATATGTCTATTGCTGAAAATCATGGCGGACTTTATCAGAATCTCAAACTTTTAAGAGATACAGACGGTAAGGCAGAATGTAATCTCTTTAAGGCAATGGGGCTTGATTATGTATATGTAAATGAGGGCAATAATATTAAAGCTCTTATAGATGCCTTCAGCAGTGTTAAGGACAGTACTAAACCGGTAGTTGTTCATATAAATACCCAGAAAGGAAAAGGATACGCACCGGCTGAAGCTGATAAGGAAAACTGGCACTATAGCGGACCGTTTAATATCGAGACCGGTGAACCTCTGTTTGTTCCTGAAGGACCGGACTACTCTGATATTACGGTTAAATATCTTCTTTCTAAGATGAAACAGGATAAAAGTGTTGTTGCCATTACAGCAGGAACACCTACAGTTATCGGATTTACAAAGGATAAGAGAGAAGAAGCCGGTAAGCAGTTTGTAGATGTTGGAATTGCTGAGGAAACAGCAGTAGCTTTGGCATCAGGAATTGCAGCAAATGGCGGAAAACCGGTATGGGGTGTTTACAGTTCTTTTGTACAGAGAACATACGACCAGATTTCACAGGATTTATGTATAAATAACAGCCCTGCTACAATATTAACATTCTGGGGAACTGTATATGGAATGAATGATGTAACACATCTCGGACTTTACGATATGGCAATGTTGGCTAATATACCTAATCTTGTTTATCTTGCACCGACAACCAAAGAAGAATATCTCGCAATGCTTGACTGGAGTATCGAACAGACTGACTATCCTGTTGCAATAAGAGTACCGGGTGGTGAAGTTATATCAGACGGCAAAAAGGTTACAAAAGATTTTTCAAAACTTAATAAATACGAAGTAACTAAAAAAGGAAGCAAAGTAGCCATAATTGGTCTTGGAACATTTTATTCACTTGGCGAAAATGTAGCTGAAAAAGTTGCTGAAAAAACAGGTGTAAATCCTACTGTGATAAATCCATATTATATTACCGGTACAGACAATGATTTGTTATCTGATTTGAAGAAAGACCATGATATGGTTATAACTATAGAAGACGGTATATTAGATGGTGGATTTGGTGAAAAAATATCACGTTTCTATGGAGACTCTGACATGAAAGTGTTGAATTTCGGATTAAAGAAAGAATTTCTTGACAGATATGTGGTAGATGATGTGTTAAAGGCAAATCATCTTACAGCAGACCAGATAGTTGACGACATAATTAATATTATAAAATAATTGGTATGTTTATAATTTAAAAGCAGTAGCTGGTAATAATTG
>ERZ1034998.518-NODE-518-length-24914-cov-5.230540_pt1 | contig 24914 bp, 18 predicted proteins | sample MGYA00520621_ERZ1034998 | MGnify/ENA primary metagenome ERZ1034998 (study PRJEB33766, sample SAMN09781748) | gut metagenome | biome: gut microbiome | host: Homo sapiens | place: Madagascar | study: EMG produced TPA metagenomics assembly of the PRJNA485056 data set...
TCCCAGTATAGTTCTATTTTGTCACCCTCATGCAGCGTTTCCGTATACTGTGCCTCCCTGCCGTTTAACAGCGTGATGATGGCTCTTCCTCCGCCTGCATTCAGGTCGAACGTGATCCGCTCGAAAATGTCCACAAAGATATAGCGCTCTTTGCCAAATAAGGTGACCGGCTCGCCGTTTACGGTAACGTTGCAGGCAGTGGTATGTACATCCTCTTCCACCGGCTGTTCTTTTGCTGCCGAAGCGGTATCGTCTGCCGGATACTCTGTGCCGTCAGCTTCCGCTGTTCCTGCTTCCGGCGCATCTGCGCCCGCCTCGGAACCGGAAACATCTGTCTCCTCATAGCCTCCTACAAATGGTTCGTCGCTCGGAGTCCACTCAATAGAGAAATTCTCGTACACCAGTGTATCGAAATCTGCCTCACGGTTGTTGACCATGATCACATGCTCCGGATCCACATGGATATCCATAAACTCTGCGACCTGTCCGACCGTGTAGAAGTTCCTTGTCTCGATCACATCGCCTTCCTTGATCTCGTAAGATCCCGGTTCAAGGCTTCCGTTTACCTCAACGAATTTCGGGCAGGTGATCATCTGTCCGTTCACCTCAAACGTCATGGTTGCCGATGTATACTCATCAAGCTGGCTGATGCGGTAAGATGCCGCCTCGCCCATCGTTGACGGCTCGATCGTGATCTCACTGTTTGGCTCAAGCGGCGTGTTGATGTTTGCCGGTGAACCGTTGAGTGTTACGATTGCAGGCTCTCCTGCCTCACCGCGCACGATCCTCTCTGCTCCGTTTACCGTGAAATTGATCGGTGTTCCTCTCTTCGGGAATAGCTGCTCGCGCGGGAACCCTGCCGCGAGTGCCGCATCCACGATCGTAAGGCGGTTGTTATCATACAGCTTGATGCGCTCCCCATTGAAACGCACCATGATAAAGTTGTTGCGCTGGTCATAATAATTCAGGCAGATTCCGATCGGGGTAACTAAAAGCGGATCCTTCTTGATATCCTCCTGCTCAAAGGTCACCTCGCGGAGTACCTCCTCGCCGCGCAGTGCAACACGCTCCTTCGGAAGCTCCAGCCTTTCTGCTAAAAGCTCCGTAAATCCGTGGATCTTTCCGCCGCCTCCGACAACAAAGCACGCGCTTACCGTCTTGTCTCCGTTTAACTCACGGATTTTTGAGGCAACCTCCGTTGTGATCTTCTCCACCGTCGGTGCAACAAGCTCCCATACCTCCTCCGCCGGGATCGTATGGGTAATGCTCATGATATCTTCGTATGTAATCTCTTTTTCCGTGGTGGAAGCAAGCTTGATCGCCTCCGCCGTCTTAAAATCAACCAGATAGTGCTGTACGATCAGCTCGGTAAGCTCGTCCCCGGCGTATGGGATCATGCCGTATGCGATAATACTTCCGTCCTTTGTGATGGAAATATCCGATGTTCCGGCTCCGACATCCACAAGCGCGATATTTAACATGCGGTAATTCTCCGGGATTGCCACATTGATCGCGGCGATTGGCTCGAGCGTCATGTTTGCAACCTGAAGTCCTGCCTGTCCGACTGCCGTATACAATCCATCCACGACATCCTCCGGCAGGAAGGTTACGATGATATCCTCGCCGATCTTGTTCGCCTTATGCCCCTCAATGCTGATAAACAATTCATCGTTCAGATAGAACTTGACCACCGAATATCCGACGCAGTAGAACTTATAGCTCGTATCGTTCTTCTCTTTTAAAATATCCTGTGCCTTCTCGATTCCAAGCAGATTTAATGTATGAAGATCCTCGTCGGACACAACCGTCTCCTCTGGGAACTCGTACTCAATGTGCGTGGTGACAGTCTTAAGCACACGACCTGCGGCAGCGATGCAGACATCGGTAAGCTTTTCCCCTACCTGTCTTTCAAGCTCCTCCTTCACGATGCCGATCGTCTTTGCAACACGACCGATATCATGGATCTGCCCGTCGAGCATGGATCTGGTCTCATGCTGGCGCATGTACTGTGCAACCACGATAAATTCATCGTCCGGCGTCTTGTATCCAACTGTTCCGACTACATTGCGTGTACCAATGTCCAATCCAAATACATTACTCATCTGTGTCTCTCCTTAAAGCCTTCTCTATTTGTTCGTATGCCTGTTCCGGTGTTCCGTTGTTGTCAATGACCACCCGGCAGTATCTTCGGTATTCTTCCTCACTTAGCTGGCTTGCAAAAATGCCATCGATCTTTGCATCGGAATATCCCCTCGATGCGATCAGTCGCTTTCTCCGATTCTCCTCGTTGGTATAAATATACCAAAGTTCATCACAAATTGCATCATAATGTTCTTCGATCAGAAGTGCCGCCTCAAGGAAAAGAAACTCCCTTGTATTCTCCTGCCGCTCCCGGTGCACCTCCTGAAGCACATATTCCTTTACCGCAGGATGGACGATCTGGTTCATCTTCTCCCGCTTTTGGGGATTTGAAAATATGCAGCCTGCAAGCTTTGCCCTGTCAAAATGCCCGTCCTGCGCGTAGATATCCTCCCCCGCAAAAGCCGCATGGATTGCCTCATAGCACGCCGTTCCCGGCTCCATCAGCTCATGCGCGATCTCGTCAGCAAGCATCACCCGCACGCCCTTCTTTTGTTTCAGATACGATAAAATCGCACTTTTTCCGGCTCCGACACCACCTGTGATTCCGATAAATTTCATCCTGTTTCCTCTTTTGTATATTGCAGACGCACGTTCTAATGTGCGTCGTACCAGTTATCGCCAAACTCGGTTGACACAACAAGCGCGACATCCAGATCCGCTGCCTTTTGCATCTCCTCCTCCAAAATAGCGATCACTTCTTCTTTCTCATCCTTTGCCGTCTCGATCAGCAGTTCATCGTGCACCTGCAGGATCAGCCTTGAGCGCATTCCCTCCTGCAAGAGACGGTCATGCACACGGATCATCGCGATCTTGATAATATCCGCGGCGGTTCCCTGTATCGGTGAGTTCATCGCCACGCGCTCGCCAAACTGCCGCTGCATGAAATTGCCGGAGGAAAGCTCCGGGATTGGGCGGATACGCCCGAACATTGTCCGGATATATCCGTTTTTCTTTGCATGCTCCACCGTATCATCCAAAAACTTCTTGATGTTCGGATAGGTTGCAAAATAGCTGTCAATATAGTCCTGTGCCTCCTTGCGTCCGATGTTTAGATCCTGTGCAAGTCCGAAAGCGCTGATTCCATAGACGATTCCAAAATTGACTGCCTTGGCGTTGCGGCGCTGCAGATCCGTAACCTCGTCAAACGGTACATGGAATACCTGTGAGGCTGTAGTTCTGTGAATATCGCGGTTCTCGCGGAACGCCTCGATCAGCATCGCATCCTGCGACATGTGTGCGAGCACTCGCAGCTCGATCTGCGAATAGTCGGAATCCACAAACAGATCTCCTTCCATCGGGTGGAATACCCTTCGGATCAGCCGTCCAAGTTCGATTCTGATCGGGATATTCTGCAGATTCGGCTCTGTGCTGCTCAAACGTCCGGTGGCGGTGATCGTCTGGTTGAAGGTCGTATGGATCTTCCCGGACGCATCCACATAGTTGACCAGACCATCCGCGTAAGTGGATTTTAACTTTGAAAGCTGCCTGTACTCTAAGATATCCGCCACGATCGGATAGTCCACCGCCAGCTTATCGAGTACCTCCGCCGAGGTGGAGTACCCGGTCTTTGTCTTTTTGCCGTTTGGCATCTTTAATTTCTCAAACAAGATCACGCCGAGCTGCTTTGGGGAGTTGATGTTAAACTCCTCTCCCGCCTGCTCATAGATCTTTGCTTCCAATTCAGAAATGGATACGGAAAGCTTCTCCCCGTATTCCTTCAGCGCACCCGCATCCATGCAGATTCCCTCGCGCTCCATATCCGAAAGCACAAATACGGTTGGCATCTCGATATCCCTGAAAAGTGCCTCCATCTCATGCTTTCGCAGCTCCTCCGAAAGGACATCCTTTGCCTTCCATGCAATGTACGCCTCATAGCATGCCCACTGCGTCACCTTTTGGGCATCTTCCTTTAAAAGCTCTGCCGGGTGCGCTTTTCCGAGGAGATCCTGCTTGGAAGGAACCATAAGCCCCAGATAATCCTTTGCGATATCCTCATACGGATATTCACCCTTGAGCGGATTTAAAAGGTATGCTGCCACCATCACATCAAAATAGCACTGCCGCACCTTCTTATACTGCTCCCATTCCTGTGGGGCAACCCGCTGTCCAGACTTTTTCTGCTCTTCCGCGTATTCCTTCGCGTGCGCATTTCCAAGGATGTCAAAATAGCCAAGTGCCCGCTTCAGATCGGATGTGATCAGCTCCTTTGCTGCGCCCGCGCTGAGCGCCTGCAGCTGCTCGGTCAGATACGCCGCGGAAAGCTCTTGTCCGGTGCGCAGGAAATAAATATCCTCCTCACCAAACGCGACCGCCATTCCGGCAAAAGCATTCGTCTCCTCCGCCGCAAATAGAGAAAGCTGCCCGCCCTCCTCCGTATACGTCTGATTGCCGTCTGTGTGGTCATTCTCAACCAGAAAGAACGCAAGCGGTCTGCCCGCTGCCTTTTTAAAGATAGCTGCTGCCTCCTTTTGTGACGCAATGCAGGTAAAATACTCTGCGGCACGGTTCTTCGGTGCATCCACATGAAAGCGTGTCAGCAGATTTTTAAATTCCAGACGCTTACACAGAAGGTAAGCCTCCTCCGTGTACAATGCTTCGTTTGAGGTAAGCCTTGCGGCATCCCAGTCAAACGCAACCGGCGCATCCGTGATAATGGTAGCCAGTGTCTTGCTCATGGCTGCCTGATCCCAGAACTCCACGATATTCTTTGAAGCGCGCGGCGGCTTCACCTCATCCGCGTGCGCATGGACTTCCTCAATGCTCCCATACTGCCCGATCAGCGCGGTTGCCGTCTTTTCTCCGATTGCCGGCACTCCCGGAATATTATCTGCCGTGTCACCCATGAGCGCCTTGACATCGATAAATTCCTTCGGTGTTACCAGATAGCGTGCCTTGACATCGGCAGCGTAATAGTTTTCGATCTCGGTTCCGGTGCTCTTAGTCTTAGGGATCCTTATCTGTACATGATCTGTTGCAAGCTGCAACAGGTCGCGGTCTCCGGATAGCACCTTTACCTCCATGCCCTTTTTCTCTCCAAGCACAGACAGGGTTCCAAGCACGTCATCCGCCTCGTAACCCTCTTTTTCCACAATATACACGCCCATTGCCTGAAGCATTTCCTTCATCAGCGGAACCTGCTGGCGAAGCTCCTCCGCCATCGGCTTGCGCGTGCCCTTATAGCCATCGAACATCTTATGGCGAAAAGTCGGGGCATGCACATCGAATGCCACCGTCAGATAATCCGGCTTCTCCTCTTCGAGGATCTTAAACAGGATGTTCAAAAATCCGTAGACTGCATTCGTGTGCAGTCCTTCGGAGTTGGTCAGATCCGGCAGCCCGAAAAAGGCTCTGTTTAATATGCTGTGTCCATCAATTAGTACGATCTTTTCGCTCATGAGATCTCCGTTTCTATTTCTAAATTGCTCTGGTGTATTCCTTTAAGAAGGCTGCCTCCTCCTCGGTTAAGAGCGGAGCCATCTTCTTGTAAACCATTGCGTGATAATCGTTTAAGCGCTGGCGCTCAACGCTTGTCATCTGCTCCGGATCGATCGCATCCAGATCGATCGGCACATAGGTAATATTCTCAAAGTACATGAACTGTCCGAACTCGTTCTTCTCACCCTTTCTGGTGATCAGCTCGCTCTCGGTACGGATTCCGTACTTGCCTTCAATATAGATACCCGGCTCGTCAGTTGTGATCATGCCTTCTTCTAAACAGGCAGCTTCGTTGCGTCCCGGTGTCTTCTGCCAACGGAAGGCATTCGGTCCTTCATGTACATTCAGCACATATCCGACACCATGCCCGGTTCCGTGCTTATAGTCCTTTCCAACCTCCCAGAATGGCTCTCTTGCAACAATATCCAGATTCATTCCGCTACAGCCATACAGGAAACGGGTTGCCTGCAGATTGATGTTGGAGCGGCAGACACGGGTAAAATCAGCCTTCTCCTCGTCCGTGATCGGTCCGAGCACAAAGGTTCTGGTAATGTCTGTGGTTCCCTCCAGATAATGTCCGCCGGAATCCACAAGAAGCAGACCTTTTGCTTCCAATGGTCTGTCCGTCTCCGGTGTCGCAGCATAGTGGACGATCGCACCGTGATCTGCATAGCCGCAGATCGTGTCAAAGCTCAAATCCAAAAATCCCTCCTGCTCGGCACGAAGCTCGGCAAGATGGTCGGAAACAGAGATCTCCGTCATCGGGATCTTGCCGACATTGGTCTTTAACCAGTACATGAACTTGCACATGGCAACCGCATCCTTGATATGTGCATTTCTCGTATTTTCAAGCTGCACCGGATTCTTGATCGCTTTCATAAGATCTGCCGGATCGGTTTCATCGACCAGACGAACCTCCTTTGGAATGCTGTTGATGATGCGGTAATTGACTACCGCTTTATTTAAAAGAACCGTCTCATTTGCAGAAATGGTCTTTACATACTCATAAAAGCTGTCATACGGTCTTGTCGTGATCCCGTTCGCCTGAAGATGCGCGCGCACCGCGTCGTCCAAAGCCTCCTCTTGGACAAACCAGATGCAGGAATCCTTTGCGATTGCAAGGTAAGACAGCACGACCGGAACATAATTGATGTCGTTGCCTCTTACATTGAGCACCCATGCGATATTATAAAGGGAACTCATCAGGTGAAGGGTTGCTTTCTTTTCTTCCATCTCCTTGCGGATTGCCGCAAGCTTGGAGGCAACACTCTCCCCTGCATATTTTTCATCCATGACCCATACCGGTTCCTTGGAAAGCTCCGGGCGATCCTCCCAGATCAGGTCAACCAGATCCTCATCCACATACAGGGAGCCGTTCTTCTCCTCTGCGATCTCCTTAAATCTTGCGCCAAGCTTTCCGTTGATTACACGTCCGTCAAAACCTAAGCATTCTCCCTCGCCGAGCTTGTCGATCACGAACTGCTCCACGGTCGGTACGCCCTCTTCTCCCATCCGATACAGGGTGACAGTGCTTCCGTCCAACTGCTTTGCCGCCTGCACAAAATATCTGGCATCCGTCCACAGTCCTGCCTCCGTCAGGGTAATGACCGCGGTACCGGCAGATCCGGTAAAGCCGGTAATGTATTTTCTTGCTTTAAAATGTTCGCCGACATATTCAGACTCATGAAAATCCGCTGTCGGAACAATGTACATGGAGATGTTACGCTTCTTCATCTCCGTTCTGAGCTTTGCTAACCTTTCAGGTATCATGTGTTCCACTTCCTTTATCCATCATTTGCGATTGAAAACCGCCTTTTTACACAAATTATATTATTACACAATGACACCCCAATTTCAACGAACAATCGCAGATTCTTTGGCTTTGTTTCTGGAGATATTATTCCTCGATGTCCTCCAAATATGCCTCGCGGTAATCGTTTTCGTCTGCAAATAACAGATATGCGCCGTCCAAATATCCCATATATCCGCTGTCTACTGTATATCCCTTCATTGTCGTATGCTCCTTTCCTGCTACTGAAAAGGATTATCGCATGTGTTATGGGTAATAAAACGGACACCAAAAACAATAAAAAAAAGAGTCACCTCATCATTGTGACTCTCTTAATATATATGTTTTCCACGAAAAATTATTTCTGCGCTTTCCTGCACAGGGAAATGCCACCCAGCAACAAGATCGGGAAGATGATCGCAGCCAGTATACCGGCTTTTAAGTTATCGTTCGCGTGGCTGGAAATCAATCCGACCAGTGTCGGTCCGCCGGAGCAGCCGATATCACCGCCAAGCGCCAAAAGTGCAAATAGCGCAGTGCCGCCCTTCGGAAGTGTTGCCGAGGCCTTGCTGAAGGTTCCTTTCCGGTATCTATCAGTGCTCTCCGTAGACGATCCGGTAATACTGTCCGGAGGTGATCCGGTAAACCAATAGATACACTGCAACGAAAATAACACACACGACTGCGATTGACAAGACAAAAGTTGTGTTGTTTATAAGCAGAACCATCTGAAGGAACAAACGGATGATCTTGCTTGCCACCGCAACATGCACGATCGCAGCGATGACCGGGAGAAAGAACAGGATCATAACCTGCCGCTGTATCGTCTTTTTTGCTTCCTTTTCCGTAAGTCCCACATTTGCAAGGATTGCAAAGCGCTTCTGATCCTCGTAGCCCTCTGACATCTGCTTGTAATAGATGATCAGCACCGTAGCCATTAAAAACAAGACCGCTAGGAAAATGCCGACAAAGAATGCTCCACCATAGATATTGTAGAAAAATACCCGCTGCTCGATCTTATACTTGACTTCAAATGCATCCGTCTTCGCTTTAACAGCCTCTGAAAAAAGCTTCATCTGCTCGCTTGTGATTGCCTTTTTGGTATCCAGTCCCATATAAACCTGATAAAAGCTCTGATCCACGACCGCATTCATCGCATCCTCATCCGCAAACACGACTACCATGCGCTCAAACAGTGACAAGGTCGGGTTGATGATATAATATATCACATCATAGTCTGCCGTTCCTTTTACCTTGTAGCTTGTTCCGTACCACTTAAGCGTTGTCGGATCTGATACATGATCCGTGCGGTAGAGCAGCACTTCATCCTTCCCCAGTTCTATATCTTCTCCCGCATAACGGTTATAGTCATCGAGCGTAAGCAGATACACATCACGGCATGTAGACATAGAGCTCATCATATTTTCATCCGCAGGAACAAATTCGTCGCCCTCTATTTTTTCTATCGTCGACTTATACTGCCGGTAGATATAATCCGATCCATCTATGCCCGATGCCTCTGCCGCCGACTTTACGATGTCCATATAATCGGACTCCACACCGCTGTCCGTCGTAGTCGTCTCGATCTTGATATCATTCGGATAGAGCGTGTCGATATTCTTCTCTCCCAGCATCATAAGGGAGGAGCCGCAGGTCATCAATATAATAACTCCCGTTGAAAGCACGCAGATGGATGCCAGTCCTGCTGCGTTGTGCTTCATACGGAACATCAGATTTGACACACTGATGAAGTTTCTTGTCTTATAGTAGAACTTTTTGTTTTTCTTAAGCAGCTTTAGGATAAAAATACTTCCTGCCGTAAACAGGCAATAGGTTGCGATAATAACAAGCAGAATGCTGACAAACAGGCTGTTGATCGCATCAAAGGTGGAGTCCGTTGTAAGTGCAATGGTGTAACCTCCAAAAAGCGTAAGCATACCAACGATAAACGCCAGCCTTTTTACCTTCGGCTCCTTCTCCCCGGTCGAATCGCTGTGCAGCAGCTCGATCGGGTTGCCGACGCGGATCGTGCTCACGTTGTAGATCAGGCATGCAATATAGATCACCGCGAAAAGAAGGATCGTGGAGCTCAGTCCCTTTCCGGAAAAGATCATGCCGTTGACCGGATCCTGATGAATGATCTTGTATAGCACCAGAAGCATCAGCTTATTTAAAAATGTCCCTGACAGGATTCCCGCGCCAATGCTGATAACCGCCTGCAGGATCGTCTCCATGACCATCATGCGCGTAATGTTCTTTTTGGACATTCCGAGCACACCATAAAGTGCCATCTCCTTCTTGCGTCCCTTCATGCCGAACTGGTTCGCATAGAAGATAAAGAACACTGCAAAAATGGCAACGATCTGTGCTGATAGCTCCAGCATAATCGCAATCGTCTGCGCCCCATAGAAGGCTTCCTTTTTGTCTGCATAAATATATGGGCAGTACGCCAGCGAGATCAGGATATAGTAGATCATGACCGTGAGCGTTCCGGCAACCAGATACGGGATCCCGGTTCTCTTGTTTTTCTGCATCCCGCTTGCCACGAGGCGCATGAGAAGCTTATGACTCACCTTCCTCGCCTCCTCTCATCAGAACGGTTACCGCATCACAGATCTTATCCAGCATCTCATCGCGCGTCATATCCCCGCGGTAGATCTGATGGAACACCTCGCCATCCTTGATAAACATGACACGGTTCGCATAGCTTGCCGCAACATTGCTGTGCGTTACCATGAGGATCGTCTGTCCTGACTCATTGATGCTGCGAAGCTGTCTCAAAAGATTCGTGGATGCCCGCGAGTCCAGTGCTCCGGTCGGCTCATCCGCAAACAGGATCTGCGGGTTGGAGATCAGTGCACGCGCAACCGCCGTTCTCTGCTTCTGACCACCGGACACCTCATACGGATACTTCTTGAGCAGATCTTCAATTCCCAGCTTCTTTGCAAGCAGTGACACCCAGCTGTCCATGCTCCGGTAATCCTCGCCGGCAAGTACCAGCGGCAGCTTGATGTTATCCTCGATTGAAAAATTATCCAGAAGATTAAAATCCTGAAAGATAAATCCCAGATTGTTTCTGCGGAAGATCGCACGCTCGTCATCCTTGAGCGTGGTGTAATCGTTCCCGTCGATCAGTACCTTTCCAGCCGTCGGGCGATCCAGGCAGGCAAGAATATTAAGAAGCGTTGTTTTTCCGCTTCCGGATTCTCCCATGATCGCGACAAACTCGCCCTTCTCCACTGTAAAATGGACGTCTCTTAACGCGGTCACCTCATCGCCGCCCATTCTCGTCTTATATACCTTTTTAACGTGATTAACCTCCAAAATTGCCATTTGTGTAAGCTCCTTCCTGACATGCATTCTATCTTGGTTCTTGCTTATCATAGCAAAAAGGGAAATGTCCTGCCCTTTCATTCGCTTACATTTCCCTCTTGAAATCTTACATTTTTGTAAGGTCGCCGCGCTTTATGCGTTCCGTCTGTACCAGAATCTCAACCGTAGTTCCCTCATTTATCTTCGAGTCGATCCGGATCAGATGTCCTAACTTATCGCAGATGCCCTTGCAAAGATAAAGTCCGAGTCCGCTCGCCTTCTTATCCATTCTTCCATTGTAGCCGGTAAAGCCCTTCTCAAACACACGCGGAAGATCCTCCGCCCGGATGCCGATGCCGGAATCACTCACCAAAATCTTAAGCCCCTGCGCTTCCTCCTGCGCCGAGATCGTCACCGCGCCCTGTGAAGTGTACTTAAGTGCATTCGACAGGATCTGCTCCAGCACGAACGCAAACCACTTTTCGTCGGTGAGAACCGGATGATCCAGATTGTCAAGCTGCACCGAGATGTGCTTGTAGATAAAGATCGTCGCGTATTTCTTTACAACATTCTTTACGATTTCCTCCAGATTGTGAGGTTCGAGCACCAGATCATTGCTCATATTTTCGTACCGGGTATATCCGAGCGCCATATCCACATAGCCCTCGATTTTGATCAGCTCCTGCCTGCACGCGATCGGCTCCACCTGCGGCTCCTGCAGCAGAACATTCAGCGCTGCGATCGGTGTCTTGATCTGATGCGTCCAGAGTGCGAAAAAGTCCTCGTTCTCCTGATACCTTTCCCACCTTTTTCTCGCATCCTCCTCCGGCTTTGGATTGCTCTGTATCTCCCGCCGCCAAAACTGCAGATATGCGATCACGACCGCCGCCGCAAACATCATAAGAAAGAACCCATTCACATAAAAACAATACTCCCGGTTCAGATCATACAGGATGGTAACTGCCACCGTGACCGCCACATAGACCGGAGCGATCCACAGATACCCTTTTATCTCATTCCAAAAACTATGCTTCTCCGACAATGTATCCAAGCCCCCGTTTTGTTCCTATAAAATCAGCCACTCCGGCTGCCTCAAGCTTCTTTCTTAAACGTGCCATATTGACTGTTAGGGTATTGTCATCCACAAACATCTCATCTCCCCACAGCCGTTCCATCATCTCCTCGCGGCTTACGACCTTTCCACGCCGTTCCATGAGGATCTTTAACATAAGATACTCATTTTTTGTAAGCTCCAGCCGCGTGCCGTCTGCCATCACAGACGTATCATCCAGATTCAGCGTGATGCTTCCACACTCGATCGTATGGCTCGTAAGTGCCTCCCCGTAGCTTCTTCGCAGGATTGCCTGCAGCTTTGCCACGAGCACCTGCAGATCGAACGGCTTCGCGATAAAGTCATCCGCTCCCATGTTCATTGCCATGACGATATTCATATTGTCATCTGCGGAGGACAGGAAAACGATCGGAACCCTTGACAGCTTGCGGATCTCTGCACACCAGTAGAAGCCGTTGTAATACGGCAGCTTGATGTCAAGCAGGATAATGTCCGGCAGGTATGCCTGCACCTCCTCGGTTATCTTTTCAAAATTCTGCGCACACCGGCACTTCATCTGCCATTTTTCCAGATGACCTGCAACTGATCCCGCAATGACCGGGTCATCCTCTACGATATATACCTTATTCATGTCCCGACTTCCTTACCTTTTATTCCGTCTCTTGCGAAGCAGCCTCTGTCTCACTATCCGCCGCTTCTGTCTTTTTCCGCGTGCTCTCTGCCTTTTTAGAGGCTTTCTTTTTGTTCTTCTTTGAGGTCTTTGCTTTCTCCCCGCTCTCTGTCTCACCGGTTTCCGTCTCTTTTTCGGTGCTGCTGTCGCCGTTTACCTCGGAGATGTCACTCTTTTTCTTCTTATCGGATTTTTTCTTATCGGACTTCTTCTCGGTATCGGATTTCTCGTCCTCGTTATCCTCCGCCTCAGATTCGTGCTCTGTGTCCGTCTCATTCCCCGCACCGGCTTCGCTTTTTGTATCTTCCTTATCCGCTTCCCCGGCTTCGCTCTCTGCGTCCTTTTTCTCCTCGATTTCAAGGTCAGCATCCGGATCGATCTCATCCGTTATCGCATCGTCCTCGGCTTCCTCTTCCTTGCGCAGGCTTTCAAGATACTGCTCCACCGCCTCGGTATTGTACGTTTCATAGATGGTATCCGGATCATAGCCGACGATGATCTCCGTCGCTCTTTCTGGAAGCAAAGAGGCATCAAAGGTATAGTAATCCGGCTTCTCCGGATACGCCCTTGTATATGCTTCAACCTGTGCATCCGTCTGCATAAAGCAGAAATACCGGTCGCCGTTTCGTCTCGGACTTGCATCGCAGTGATACCAGCCCTCTCCGGTATTGACCAGATTCCACCAGTGATGACTGCTGTCGCTCACACGCGCAACACACAGATTGTCAATTCCCGCGTAGGTCAGAAGCACCGAATAGGTCGCATAAAATGCATAGCAGTCTCCGGCTCCGTCATGCAAGCCCTCGTAAGCTCCCGCCCAGACAGAGCTGCGGTCCCCGGCTGCATGCTGATAGCGTATATTGGAATGTACCCACTGAAACAGCTCCTTCGCATTATCATACTTGGAGACATTTTCATCCACGACCGCTTCCACAACGGCAAGCGCTAAGTCCCTGACATCCTCCTCGGTGTGGGAGGTTGCCTCCACCACGGTAAGCGGCACCTCGATCGTTGCCGTATTGCCACCGGCATCCGTAACCGTATAGCTTACGCTATATTCTCCCGGTGTCTGCAGATCTACCGCAGAATTGTCGATGGAGAGTGTCAGAGCATTGCTGCTGTTGTCCGAATACTTCACCGCCTTTTTGTAAGCGACGGTATCCCCAGCCTTGACCAGAATGCCCGACACCATCGAAATGACTGGTGCTGTCGTGTCCACGATCTCAACCGCAATTTCCAGATCACATTCCTGATACTTGACCGGAATCTGGTAAATAGCCCCACAACAAGCAAGCTCCTCGGCTGTCAGCTGCTTTCCGATCGACAGCTCCTGCCCGTCATATTGCGCAAAGAACTGCTCCGGTTCAAGCGAAGCCACGCCCGCTTCCACCTGTACCACCGGCAGGATATCCAGCCCGTACTGTTCAATCTGCGCCTGTGTTCCATTACCACTCTCCGGCTGCTCACCCTGTGTATCCTGTGCCGTCCCTGTATCTTCCTGCCCGCCAGCATCCTGCTGCTTATCGGAACAGCCTGCACATAATACGCAAAAACAAGCTGCAAATATTCCAAGCATTCTGCTCTTTCTCTTCATACCGGCTTCGTCCTCCGCAATCTGGAATAGTTGTATTGTAAGGAATTATATATGATATGGAAAAATCTGTCAAAAAAGGCCGCAAACTGCACTTCGCAAGCACCGAGGTTGCACCAACCGAATACTCGTCAAGCCCGAAGGAGATCAGAAGTGGGATAAGCTGCGGACATGCTGTGACAGCCAGTACACGGTATCCTTTGATTCAAGCTTCACGCCCAAAGAAATGCTTTCTTTTGTAAGAAGTTCTGTGATTCTCTTAATCAAGTATCCTCCTTATAATGTTTTTAATAATTCCTCTACCTTCTCTTTTGGCGCAAGACCTTCGGAAAATGCCGTTGCACTTCCGGCTGCCGTACCGAACTTGAGTGCCTTAAGGTAGTCATGCTCTCTGAAATAGCTTGCGATAAATCCTGCCACCATGGAGTCTCCCGCTCCGACAGAATTGACCACCGTTCCCTTCGGGACACCGATCTTGTGAACCTCATCTGTCTCTGTAACAAGGATTGCGCCGTCTCCCGCCATGGATACCAGAACATTTCTTGCTCCCATGTCCTGTAACTTCTTCGCGTAAGCTATGATCTTCTCGTCACTTTGTAACACCGTATGGAACATTTCGCCAAGCTCATGATTATTCGGCTTGATCAAAAACGGATGGTATTTTAGTACATTAAGCAGCAGATCCTTCGTTGCATCCACGACAATGTGGATGTCTCTTCCCTGCAGGCGCTCCATGATCTGCTCATAGATATCGGAAGGAAGAGATGCCGGAATCGTTCCTGCAAGTACCAGACAATCGTCTGCTTTTAACCGCTCAAGCTGTTCAACCAAGCCCTCGACCTGCTCCATTTTAATCTGTGGTCCCTGTCCGTTGATCTCTGTCTCCTGCTCCGCCTTGATTTTTACATTGATACGGCTTAACCCCTCCGGAAGATGGATAAAATCCGTCGTGACGCCGAGTGCCTTGACGCCCTCCTCGATCTCCCGTCCGGTAAAACCTGCAACAAATCCGAGTGCTACGGATTCCACGCCGATATTGTTCAGGACAGTCGATACGTTGATTCCCTTTCCTCCGTAAAAGATTGCCTCCGCACTGCTCCGGTTGACCATTCCCAGATCCAGCTTTTCCATCCGGATCACATAATCCAGTGCCGGATTAAATGTCACAGTGTAAATCATAGTTTCATTACCTCCTTTATCACGGTTGCATCCATATACTTATCATTCGTCAAACGGTCCGTAATTACACACGCTTTTTCGATTCCTGCAAAGGTTACCGACGTCACCTTGTCAAACTTACTGCTATCCGCGAGCACCACACGGGCAAAGGAGCGGTTGACCGCTTCCATCTTGACCATTGCCTCCTCCATATCCGTTGTGGTGAAGCCATAGTCGAGGTGGATACCGTTCGTTCCGAGGAAGCTCTTGGTAAAATTGAACTTGCGCATGTTCTGCACTGCCTCTGCTCCGATGATTGCCTCAGTTGCAGGCTTTAGCATTCCCCCGATGATGTAGGTCTTTAAATTCTTGTTCAAAAGCTTCTTCGCATGAGCGATTCCATTTGTAATAAAGGTTGCCCGCGTATCCTTTATATATTCAATCATCCACTCTGTACTCGTTCCTGCATCGATAAAGACGAAATCGTCATCATGGATCATGGAAGCTGCATATTGACCGATTGCCCGCTTCTCCTCCACATGCAGGTTGATCTTGTCTGTCACTGAAGGCTCGCTTGCGATATATTCGTGATCCATCGAAGTCGCGCCTCCGTGAACCTTCTTAAGCTTGCCCATCTCATCAAGTGTGTTTAAGTCTCTCCGGATCGTAGACTCCGATGCGCCAAGCTTATCAACCAGCTCTGTGACACTCACGGCATTCTTGGTACGAAGCTCCTCCAATATCGCGGCAAATCTCTCTTCCGTCAGCATATAACCCCTCCTGATATCTGTTTTAATCCGATCATCCATGGACACTCCTGCGTGCTTTTCGTTCATTTGTGTTCGTAATCAATCATTTTCGTTCATCTTTAATTGGATAATAACATCATTTTCCGTCATCGTCAATCATACTTTTATCATTTTTGATTTTTTATGACTGCTTGTGATTGTTTTTGATTTTTTCTGTAAGAATTGATCAACGCGACACCGTAAACAGCCGTCCGGTGAAACCCACAAAGAATGGATGGTGGGCAAAAATGCCCACCATCCATTTCTTTACATCTGCTATAATATACATAAAAGAGGTCATATTTCTTTACACAGGGGGAACACATGAAGAACACGAAAGAATTGTTTAGTCGCATACGCAATATGCAGTCACCGGATGATCTTCTGCAACCCGACTATGATGCAGCCCGATCATCGGCATATCTGCGGAATCTGATGGATGCACATCACATCAGTGCCCGCGATATGATCATTCATCTGAATATCGAAAAGTCTTATCTGTATCAGATCTTAAACGGCAGACGTGCACCCAGCCGTGAATTTCTGATCCGTTTTTCCTTTTTCCTCAGGCTGGATCTGACGCAGACACAGCGCCTTTTTAACATGGCAGGACGCCAGCCGCTCTATCCAAGATGCCGGGAGGATGCCGCTGTCATCTACGCGATCACGCACAAACTGGATTACAACCAATATGAAGACCTTATAAACGCAATGGAGCAACCACATGAAAAGTGATAATCAGTTAGATTTTGAAAAAATCTATTCCAATGCACTCCGTTCCGTCCCCTTGCCGGAAAAGCTACGCGAGGACTACCGGATCGTAAACTGCCTGAAGGAATCCGAAAGCAAGAACATCTATCTGCTTGAAAAGCCGGATCACACTCTCTTTATCTTAAAGCAGTATACAGCCGGCTATCTTCCTCTTGCGCAGAATGAATATGATATGCTCCTTCGTATGCAAAGCATAAATGGGCTTCCTGTTCCGCAGCTTGCAGACTATTGGCAAGAGAACGCACATGCCTATATTCTGCGCACCTACATTCCCGGTGAGTCGTTAAAATCCACTTACGAGAATGCCTGTAAGCAGTCCGATGTTTCTGTTTTGCAATATGCGCTTGAGCTTTGCCGGATCATCACCTTGCTGCATCAGGAGGTGCCACCGATCATCCACCGCGACATCAAGCCGGAGAATTTTGTGATAAGTGCCGAGGATGGAAAGCTCTATCTCATAGACTGTGACTCCGCCCGCGTGTACAAAAACGGTCAGGAGCATGACACGTTGTTCGTCGGCACGCCCTCCCACGTTGCACCGGAGACTTACGGCTATGCGCAAAGCAACATTCAAAGTGATGTGTACGGACTTGGCAAGACACTCCTTTATATGTGCTGCGGACGTTCCGATGACGCTGCGGTGCAAGACTGCTGCCTTAGCGCGGATTTCAAAAGGATCATCCAGAAATGTATCGCCTTTTCTCCAAAAGACCGCTACAAGAGTGTGGAGGCTGTCGAAAGGGAACTGCGGAAGGTGTACCGCAAACACACCTCCTTGTCCAGACGTCATTCCAAGGCGCTAACGCTTACCTTTCTTCCTTCGGTACTGCTCGCGCTTTTTGCCGGTGTCTTTATCGGAACGCACTATTTCTCCGTTATCCCTACGGGAGGAGACGCGGGTGTTGCGGATACAAGCCCCGGCGTGGCTGAGAACCCTTCCGATGAACAGACAGGGATGCCGGAGGACCGGATCAGCTTTGACTGCTCTGCCTACAAAGAATCTATGGATCAGATCCTCAAATGCTATTATGAATTTGATCTGGACGGAATAGGGAAGGCATACGATGCGTTGATCGCGCAACTGTATGCCGCAGAAGATCTGCAGGCGATCGAATGGATTGACATCAGTGATTATGATGAGATACCGGATAACTGGTCGTATCGCCCGTACATCCGGCATCTATGTGATTCACTAGCCTGCTATGACCGGCTGTTATACACGAAGATTGGTCATTTCAGCGATTATTCGGGGACGCTTTACAATTATCTGGATTTCTGGCTCAACCCCAATACCGCCTCCCCGGATACTCCACTTTATCAATATTGCAACCAGCCAGAAAATATTACCAGTACCAACTACACCGAAGCGCTCATTGAGGTGGTAAAGACAGCGCTTCGGGCAGCTATCGATCAGGACTGTCTGGAGATGCCGGACAATATCTGATCTGTCATCTGCGTCTTCTGTGGTGATGGCGCACCGGATGCAGTTCCTCGGTATCTCTCCTGCAGGCGCTGCACACGCGAAACGGTGAGTCGACCGGAAGGATCCGGCCGCAATACTTACACCGCAGGATATACTCATGCTTGTCCTTTGTCAGAAGCTGCATGATGGTATCCTGCGTTTTTTCACGCTCGTTGTCAAGCCACTCACTATCTATCAGCTTGCCGAGACGCATGGACATCTGATAGTACAGATCAAGCTTCTTGTAGTAGGATTCATACTTCTGCAATCCCTGATAACGACTGAACGGACGCGGCTGTTCCAGGGAAATATCTGCGGTATAGTTCATGCAATACTCACCCCAGAGGCGCACAACCTCCGAATCCTTGATGTCAATCGGACAGGTGATCATGCGGTAAAGCACATACTTATCATCGAAATCCGCGATATAGGAGCGCATCTTATATGCCTCCCGGTAGAGAAAGAGCATATCGTCCACGTTGATCTTGACAAACGGCTCGGACGGCTTGGCATCATGCCACAGCTGCAGCACAACATCAAGCGGTGCATCCATCGTCAGAAGCACCTGCGGGAATCCGAGGCTGACGTGCCCGATCGGCTGCTCCTCATTGTTCCACTGTCTCTTTAAGAAACGCAGCTTCTGCTCATCCATCGCGGTCACATACCCGCTCTCGTACAATCCGTATCTTCCCGCGCGCCCGGCGATCTGCTTGATCTCGGATATATCTAACACGCGTGTCGTATTCCCGTCGTACTTCTCGATCTCCATAAAGACGATCCGCCGAACCGGAAGATTTAAGCCCATTCCGATCGCATCTGTGGAGACGACCACCTTGGTCTTGCCGGAGTTAAACAGATGCATCTGCCGTCTCCGGATCTCCGGTGGAAGGCTGCCGTAGATCACGCTCGCTGCGATCCCCTGGCTCTCCAGTCTGCCTGCGACATTAAGGACTGCCTTCTTGGAAAAGACGATCAGCGCATCCCCATCCTGCACATCATCCGGGAACGTGATCGGCTTCTCCTCAAGCTCTAACGGTGTCTTTCGCTCATATCTGCACACCTCATAGGTTCCGTTTCCAAGCTCGATCAGATGCTTGACAACCTCCTCCGCAGCCGGGCTCATGCACAGGTGGATCTCCTTTGCCCTCACACCGAGGATTGCTCTTGTCCACGAATGACCGCGCAGCTCGTCCGCAACCATCTGCACCTCATCGACCACGGCGATCTCGTACTCTTTGTCAATATCAAGCATCTCTATGGTTGATGCCGTGATCCGGCTGTCCTGCTCCTCGATGCATTCCTGTCCGGTCAGCATTGTACATGGTGTGCCGTATTCCTTCATGCGCTCGTAGACCTCAAGCGCCAGCAGACGAAGCGGTCCAAGATACACTCCGCTTGAAGCATCCTTCAATCGCTCTAAGGCATGATACGTCTTTCCGCTGTTCGTCGGTCCGATATGCAGAATAAAATGCCGGTTCATCTCACGCGCCTTCGGAAACTCCATCTCCGGTCTTGCCGGGACAAGCTCCACGATCTGTTTATTAAGTGCCTTTTGCATGCTCTCCCGGTACAGCTGTGCCATCGGGATATTGCAGATCTTTCCGTAAGAGTCCTTCGCAAGACGCTTCAGAAAACCCTCATCATTCAGGCTGTTTTCCAACAGCTCCCGCTCCTGCTCCGTGAACAGTTCAAGATCCATGCGCACCAGCTCCGGAAGCAGCTCGGTATTGATCTTGCGGATAAATTCCTTATTATTTGAAAAATACGCTGCCTGCGCAAGCCGCTTCACATCCTTGTGAAACTCGCAGACCATTTCCTCTCTGCCATACGAAGCGTGTGTATTCTTGATCTGATTGATCTTCGCATTGATCTTGTGCTGGTACTTCTGCATTCTTGCCTTTGCTCCCGACTGCCTGCACACGCTGCGATATTGATCAATATAAAATTCCAGTAACACTTTCATCCTCTATTTCCTTCCTTTGGCTGCGCTGCCGCTTTGCAGCCAGCCCTCTAATGACAAGTGAAAGCACGAAAAGCAACACACTTCCCGCACTGATCACCGCCCCCTGTAAAAGTCCCGGTGTCACATAATTAAGCTCGATTTCATGTATCCCGGTCGTAAGCGGGATTGCAAACAATGCCTCCTGATACGGCTCCGCCTGCACGATTTCGCCATCTACCCGGATCGTCCATCCCTCCTGATACGGAATGGATAAGATCAGCGTTCCATCCTCCGAAGGCGTCACACATCCCCGGATATGCGTATCCGTCTGCTCCGTCACATCAAGCGTGTCCCTCGCAAGTGTCTCATACGCCTGATCCACCGATTCAAGGTTCAGACGATACAGATAAAATGTAATTTCTTCCGACTTGCTGTTTTCAATCGTGATCGGCTCGCCCGCCTTTCGCTCGCCAAGCTCTAACAGATAGCGGTGCGTTGTCTTTGAGAATTTGCGTTTCCAGCCATCCTCCGTGGAGGCAGTCAGTGTATCCGTGTCACATTTGACATAGGCAGCATAGTAAAAGCCGTCCTCATCCGGTGTCAGGATCGTTTTTCCTTCGCTTACCTCCTGCGAAAAATCCGCATCCGTGATCATCTCCTCCTCTGCCCCTAAGGCACCCGCCAGATGATTCAGGTTGCGAAGATCGGAGCGTCTGGAATTGTTCCAGCTTGTCATGGCACGATCCGGGATCATGTAGCCAAGTGGCAGCCAGTATTTGTTCTCGTACAGGTACTGATTGCCTGCTTCCGCCACCTTTGCGCGGATCGCATTCTCCTCCATCGCACTATCCGAAAGCACATATTTTACCGAAATCATCGCAGAGGTAAGCGGTGTCGCGCCATTGTAGCAGTAATAATTCTTGCCGCCCTCCATATACAAGCCCTGGTATAAGTGGCTGACATTGATATTCATAAGAGACGAAAATTCCGTTGCAGAGTTATATCCATACAGGTCACTGTCATTCTTGGTCAGCCGCCGCACATTCTCCACCCGGTAAAATGCACCGGAATCCTTCTCCTTATCCTCCATCTGCGCGAGTAATTCCAAATTGTCTGCCCGATTCGAGAAATAAGTAGTCCTGCTTGTCGTATAAAAGCCTGTGATTGCCATATTGACTACCAGCTCCGCGATCGCGAGGATGCAGATTGCGCCCCACACCCGGTGCTGTTTCTGCTGCTCCACCAGCTTTGACAGTATAAACAGGATCATATAGCAGGCGATAAACAGCCCCGTGATCAGAAATGCAAACGAATCTGTGATCTTCTCCTCCGTCAGCCGCGAGCCTGCAAAAAGAAGGCCTGTGATAATCGCGGATGAGACCGCAATCTTGATAACGCTGATGCCCTTCCAATGTACAAGTGTTTCAAATCCGAGGACAAGAACAACGAAAATGTACAAAAAGGACTGCCGCCCCGGAAGCGAATCCGGGAAATGAAGCCCATGCCAGAAAAAGTCGAGCAGATTGTTGGAAAAACTGATAAAAAGAAACACGACCATTCCAAGGCGCGGAAGCTTTTGGCGTATGCGGATCTTCCGATTCCATGCATACAGTATCACAAGGATCAGCGAGAATGCTCCCGCATAGAGGTTCGGCCAATGATCCGCTCCGGTATAGACAGAGGCAGCTGTACAGCTTCTTGAAAGCTCCTGCAAAAATCCAAAATACCATTTCATGGTATCCGGCAGCTTTATCCCGGATGAACCGCTGTAGCTTAGCACGATTGCTTCCGGGATCAGCAAGATTGCCGCGGAAGCTCCCGCCAGAAGTGAATACCACGCAAACCGGGCAAACGCCTGTATGCGTCCCTCCTTTTGCTCTGCGACCAGCAGCAGAAAGTAAAACACCAAAAAAATACAGATGATCATTGCAATATAGTAATTTGCAAGAATGACAACCGACAGGCTCACATAATAGAGTGCCGGCTTTTTCTCCCCGGCCAGCTTCATCAGTCCGACAAAGACAAGCGGTGCAAGCGCTACGCCGTCCAGCCACATGACATCCCAGCTATACGCTGCGATAAAACCGGACAGTGCATATGCCGCCGCAAAAACAACCGCAAGGTAATGCAGCCGCTCGTTTTTTTTCTCCAACCGGAAACGGTAGTTCAGATAGCCGTACATGCAAAGCCCTGCCAGCGCAATCTTAAAAAGGATCGTAAGCGTCATAAATTCGATCACATAGCTCTTTGGCCAGAGGACAAGCAGCCAGTTGAGCGGGCTTGCCAGATAATATGCATACAGTGCCACAAAGTCTGCGCCCATCCCCTGTCTCCATGAAAACATGAGGCTTTTGCCATTCTGCAGCTTATCCGCAAATTCCGTGAAAAACGGACAATACTGGTGGTACATATCCACATGCAAAATGCAGTTCTCCCCAAACGGATATACCCCGTTTGCAATGCAGATCACACCTGTTACAAAAAGCGGAAGGAAGAAAGCAAGTGCGTACCAATAGCGGTTTTTTTTCATTTGGTCTCTCCTTTCCGGTCAAAGAGCAGATAATATTGCAGCTTGTCGTAATCTGCAAGAAGCTCCTCATTGCCTGCCCCTGCCGTCTCCTGCCTTGCAGCGGACAGGATCGGGTAATACTGCTCCAGTCTGGCAAGGAAATTCTGATAATCATAACGTGGAACACCCGCAGCATCCAGAAGATGCGTTGAGAGATAATTCACGCTCGTATCCACGCCGCTCTGCTCCGGAATGTCATAGTTTGCCCAGATCACATACGGCACCTGATAGCGCAGCATATCCTCCTGATAGGAAAAGGATTTTGCCACCGCATTGTTCGGCTGGTGATCTCCGAAAAACAATAGGATCGTCGGCTCCTCCTGCTCCTTGAAATACGCGATCAGCTCCTCAAGCGCTTCATCGGTTTTCTTTATGAGAGACAGATACTGGTTCAGCGAGGCGTTGTCTTTTCCCTCTGCCGTAATATCCTCGCGGAAATTATTATATGTATCTGTGTAGCCTCCGTGATTTTGCATCGTGACATTGAAGATGAACGCAGGCTTCCCCTTCTCCTTATTCTCATAGATGTGGATGATCTCCTCCATATCGGACTTGTCGCTGACATATTTGCGCAGATATTCCGGATGGTTAAGATCCTCTATAAAATAGGATGTCCCGAATCCGAGCAGCGGATACACGCGGTTCCGCTCCCACCCGCTCGCATAATACGGATGCAGCGTGTAGGACGCATAACCAAGCCCCGTTAAATAGCTTGCCAGCGATGGAGTCTCATTTTTCAGATACTGCTGGTAAGGGATGCTTCCCGCCGGCAAAAAGCGCATGGTATTCCCCGTCAGAAACTCGTACTCCGTATCTGCCGTATTGCCTCCACAGACGGAAACATTCAGGTATCCTGTGATCGTATTCTGTACACCCTCCTGTAAGCTATGCACAAATGGCATATAATCCTCCGATGCATTCACATCGCCAAGCACGGCAAGATCTGAAAATGCCTCATCCATGATAACGATGATATTCGGATAGGAAGCGTCTGTTTTCTCCTTCTCTTCGCCTGCATACTGCTGCAAAAGCGCCTCGGCATCCTCTGTCCGGTAGCCCGCCGGCTTGTCGACCTTTAGGTAAGCCAGATTCATCGTAAACGTGACCGCCATGCCATTAACCTTCGTCATATACGCCGGTGTAAACAAAAACGGATACAGCCGGTGTCTGTTCTGAAAGCTCTCATCCTGCAGCCGCCCCGCGAATCCGATGAGAACACATACAGATGCAAGAGCCAAAACGCCATACGCGATCCGCAGGCGTTTCGTGTATTGTCCCTTCTCCATTGGTTTTAAAAAATGTAAGCCGCCGATCAGCCCGGCAAACAGAAGGGTTACTACGATCATTCTCCCATCCGGTGTAAAATCATAATTTCCCGCAACACTCGCCGCAGTCCGAACAGAAAGCAGATCCCACGGTACAAACGGTGTCGAGCGGAATGCCATCACATAGTGGTTGGTGATTCCGAATATCATGGCAAGCGCACTAAGGACACGCAGACTTCTCCTGCCGTTTCCCATAATTCCAAGCAATATCCACGCCAGTAGTTCAAACAAAAGGATATTGAAAAAAATTGCCTCCGGGCGGACCTCCGCAAAAGGATTATGCTCATACGATTCCATCAGGATAAAAATAAGCACCGGTGTTATCAGAAATATCAGGCATTCTAATAGCCGTAATACCTTTTTCATACATATTCCTCATCTTTCCACGCTCCCCCGCTTTCACAGGCTCTGCTATAAACAACTTTCAAAAAATGCCCAAAATATAAGGAATCCTTTCCTGTTTTGTAGTAAAATCAAGGTGTCTAATCCAAAAGATCCTAAACAAAAATCAGGAGAACTCCTTATGTTTAATTCTACAACAAATACTTATACTTTGAAACGGGAAATTTTAACTTTTCCAAATAAAATTTCAAATGAACGGCTGACCAGGCATTAAAACAAAAGTTAATAAGGCTGAAAAAAGGCTCCCCAGCATAAGTTGGGGAGCCTGATTATTATTCTTTTACTTTTTCTTTCTGCTTAAAACAACTGTTACTGCCGCAGCCAGAATTATTACTGCTATTAGTCCGAATACCACAACGCCTGTGCCGTGGTTGGTTTCGACGCTTTCGGGCTTTTCAGCATCACCGCTTTCGTTGTCTGCGGCGTGGTCGGTTTCGTCAACTATTACCACATAATCCGAAGCATGGCTCAGCGAAAGCTTTGCAA
>ERZ1034998.521-NODE-521-length-24827-cov-14.375061_pt1 | contig 24827 bp, 22 predicted proteins | sample MGYA00520621_ERZ1034998 | MGnify/ENA primary metagenome ERZ1034998 (study PRJEB33766, sample SAMN09781748) | gut metagenome | biome: gut microbiome | host: Homo sapiens | place: Madagascar | study: EMG produced TPA metagenomics assembly of the PRJNA485056 data...
CTGATTTTCTTTTCTATCTTTACCTCTTATTCTCTCTCAATGTTGTCAATGAACTTGGCCGTTTGAACGTGTTTCTGAAGCTTTTCAGCATCGTTGTTTCTCAAACGGACTGCAAAGATACGCACTTTTTCATTACCTCCAAATTTTTTCCGACTTTTTTTATCATTTTTTTCATAAAAAACATTTTATACACCATTTTCACCCCCAAAACCTGTCGAAATAAATGGATTTTGCTTAAGTTTGTATGACGCGGCCGGAAGAGTCGCGCTGCCAAAACAACTTAAGATGCAGGTTATTTTTAAAGGATAGCTAAAACACATAGACAGATAAGCAAATGGAAGAAAAAAGAACGACTCTGCCTGAGAACGCGCAGAGAGAACTTAAACCGGGCGAAAAGTACGAACCGCTTCTGAGCCCTCAGAAGAACTATCCTGAAGTCACACCTTATTCAGTATGCGTCGGCCTGATCATGGTCATCATCTTCTCAGCCGCTGCCGCATACCTCGGACTGAAGGTCGGCCAGGTATTCGAAGCGGCCATTCCGATCGCCATCATTGCCGTAGGCCTTACAAGCGCATTGGGCAAGAAAGGCGGACTCGGCCAGAATGTCATCATACAGTCAATAGGCGGATGCTCCGGCTCAGTGGTTGCCGGCGCCATCTTCACTCTCCCTGCCATATATATATTAGGTGTAGAGGTGAACTTTATGCAGATGTTCCTGTCCTCCCTTCTCGGCGGCATTCTCGGCATCCTCTTCCTGATTCCGTTCAGAAAATACTTCGTAAAGGAGATGCACGGCAAGTATCCATTCCCTGAAGCCACAGCCACGACACAGGTCCTGATTAGCGGCGAAGGCGGAGGAAACAATGCCAAGACATTGATACTCAGCGGTCTCGTGGGCGGACTCTACGATTTCATCATCGCCACTTTCGGTGCATGGAGCGAAACGGTATCCACCACAGTCACCGCCATCGGCCAGCACATCGCAGACAAAGCCAAAGTCGTGCTGAAGCTGAACACCGGCGCTGCAGTACTCGGACTCGGCTACATTGTCGGTCTCAAATACGCATTCATAATCTGCTGCGGCAGCTTCCTGGTGTGGCTGGTGATCATCCCGCTGATGAATCTCATCTGGGGCGGACAGGTCATTGACCTTATGAACAGCGGCATCACGCAGACCATCGGAGACATGTCCGCTGACCAGATCTTCAAGGAATACGCGCGTCACATCGGCATCGGCGGCATTGCCACAGCCGGCATCATCGGAATCATCAAGTCTTTCGGAGTCATCAAATCGGCCGTAGGACTTGCCGCAAGCGAGTTCTCGAAAAAGCCGGGCGCAAAAGCCGAAGCCACCGAGCGCACAGATGAAGACATGCCGATGAAGACGATTGTTTTCGGCATTGTCATAGCCCTGCTGGCGATTTTCGCATTCTTCGCATTGGGCGGAGTCGTGGAAAACATCTGGCAGGCATTGGTCGGCGTGCTGATCGTGGGCATCATCTCCTTCCTGTTCACGACCGTGGCGGCCAACGCTATCGCCATCGTGGGCTCGAACCCTGTCAGCGGCATGACACTTATGACATTGATCATAGCATCATTGATCCTCGTGGCGGTCGGGCTGAAGGGCAATGCCGGTATGGCGGCGGCGCTGGTGATCGGCGGAGTCGTGTGCACGGCGCTGTCTGTGGCGGGCTCGTTCGTGACCGACCTGAAAATCGGATATTGGCTCGGCACCACGCCTAAGAAGCAGGAAATCTGGAAGTTCGCGGGCGTCGCCGTCGCTGCTGCCACTGTCTGCGGAGTGATGCTCGTGCTGAACAAGACCTTCGGATTCACCGGGGACAATGCTCTCGTTGCGCCTCAGGCCAATGCAATGGCAGCCGTTATCCAGCCGCTGATGAACGGCGGCGGTGCTCCGTGGATTCTCTACGGAATCGGTGCACTCATCGCTATTGTCCTGACAATGTGCAAGATACCGGCTCTCGCTTTCGCACTCGGAATGTTCATTCCTATCGACCTGAACCTGCCTCTGCTCATCGGCGGCGCCATCTCGTGGTTCGTCGCTTCCCGCAGCAAGGATGCCCAGGTCAATGCAGAGAGACACGAAAAGGGTACGCTTATCGCTTCAGGATTTATTGCAGGCGGCGCCCTGATGGGTGTTGTCAGCGCCATCCTCAAGTTCGCGAATGTGGATCTGTTCCTGACTTCGTGGCACGCAGAGTACGGTGAAGCTGTAGCGCTTCTTCCTTATATAGGTATCATCGCGTTCATTATCGGGGTCGCGATGAAGGTCAATGAGAAAAAACAATTACAATAAAGAGATATGGAAAAGATATTGGACAGATTTCTGAGATACGTCGCCATCGACACTCAGTCAGATGAAAATTCGGAGTCACAGCCAAGCGCTGCCAAGGAACTGGATTTGCTGAAGTTGCTCTGCAAGGAGCTGAACGATATGGGCGTAGAGGCTACCCTGGACGAGTACGGCTACGTCATGGGCTCCATCCCGTCCAACATTGACAAGAGAGTTCCTGCCATAGGCTTCATCGCGCACGTGGATACGTCTCCTGACGCTTCCGGAAAGGATGTCAAGCCGCAGATTATCAAGGACTACGACGGTGGAGACATCGCATTGAAAGGTGTGCCGGGCCTGTTCCTGAAGCCGTCCGAGTTCCCTGAGCTGTTGTCACACAAGGGCCAGACCATCATCACCACTGACGGCACCACGCTGCTCGGAGCTGACGACAAGGCCGGTTTGGCGGAGATCATGAACGCGGTGCAATACATCATGGAGCACCCTGAGTTCAAGCATGGCGACATCAAGATCGGTTTCACTCCGGATGAGGAAATCGGCCGCGGCGTCGTGAAGTTCGACGTGAAGCGCTTCGGTGCCGACTATGCCTACACGATGGACGGCGGCGAAATCGGCGAGCTGGAGTTCGAGAATTTCAATGCCGCTTCCGCCAAGATCCACATCCAGGGGCGCAATGTCCACCCGGGTTACGCGAAGGACAAGATGAAGAATGCCATCCTTATCGGTATGGAGTTCAATGACTTGCTTCCTATCGGCCAACGTCCTGAGATTACCGAGGGCTACGACGGATTCTTCCACATCATCAGTTTCAAGGGCTCGGTAGAGGAGGCTGATTTCAGCTACATCATCCGCGACCACGACCGCAAGAAGTTCGAGGAAAAGAAGGAACTTATAGGTCAATGTGTCAATTTCATCAATGTCAAATACGGTGAAGGCACTGCCACTCTGGAGGTCAAGGACCAGTACTACAACATGCGTGAGCAGGTGGAGCCATACTATTTCATTGTCGAAAAGGCTGTCAAGGCCATGGAGATGGCAGGCATCAAGCCGAAGATTCAGCCAATCCGAGGCGGCACTGACGGAGCGAACCTTTCATTCAAAGGCCTCCCATGCCCGAACATCTTCGCCGGCGGCCTGAACTTCCATGGCAAGATGGAGTTCGCCCCTCTCGAGAACATCGAGAAGGCCTCCGAAGTAGTCCTGAACATCGTCAAGCTGTTCGCGGAATAGGGATACGGAAATTAGACGCAGCAACACGACCTCAGCGTGCCACCATAGGTAATTACTGAACCAATGAGCATACCTGCAAGTTGGCAAATTTAGATGTAATAAATTAACATACAACCACTTACATATCCTAAAAGCGAAATGTAAAGATGCTCATCACCCTATTTTTTTAGGGGAGTGAGCATCTTTGCGCATTAGCTCAAATACACATAACCGCCTACTCATCAATGCATTACAACTACCATTACAGCATTAGCATTATGCTCATTGGTACCATAATTCCGCCGCTGGGTGACTATTAGCAGCATTTTCCTATAGAACAACACTCGCGCATATCGGGTATAACTCTTTGCTTATTTCAGCATATTCAAGAAGAAAGGAAACAAAAGAGCTGACTCATAGATTTTATTTCTTTTTGACAATGTAACTGATATTGAAGGCGCATCTGATAAATAATAGTCAAACAGAAGAAAAACATCTTATATATTGTACAATGTAAATATTGTATCTATCTTTGTGAAAAAGAACTACAAAATGACTTTTGATAAAATATTGGATGACGGAAGGCTCTGGGCAGTACGGTACGATGAAAAAGGACAGAACTGCTTCGACGAATTGTTTGACCGGTGGTATGACATGCAGTGGCTGAAGTCATTCTTCTCAGAGAATCTTTCGGATTTGAGCGCTTACTTCCACATAACGGATATATATAAGGCCATAATGGAAACTATAGAGGATGCATCCACTTTGGAATGCCTGATGCTGGACATAAGTCCGGACGCAAACCTAAATACACTTTTCAGACATCTTGAAAATAACAGATTCTCAGAAATGATATTAGGAAAAGAGAAAGCGAGAGGAAAAAGCGTCCACAAACATTCTTCTTGGTTAAGAATATATGCTATCAAGATTGAAGACGGCATCTACGTAGTAACCGGAGGAGCAATAAAACTGACGGCTACGATGTCTGAAAGAACACACACTCTCGCGGAACTAGCTAAAATGGAGATGGTTAGAAATTATTTCATTGACAATGGCGTTTTTGACAAAGAAGGATTAAATGATTATATAAACCATGAGCAAGGCAACTGAATTTTTGTACGATCACCAATCTGCAACACCTTCAAAGTGGAGGGAAGCGGCTGAATGGAGAAGAAAGAATGAGAAATGGCTGAAATATTCCAGAGTCATAACGATGAAAACCATGCAGGCTATGGATAAGCAGTCTGTCACTCAGTCCATACTTGCCAAGCGAATGGGATGTAGTCAACAATATGTTTCCAATTTGCTCAAAGGAAGTTCTAACATGACATTGGAAACGATATCACGTATCGAAACAGCGCTCGACATTGACCTCATCGGATCCGCATTGGGCGGCTTGGCCGATGGATATGACTCTGCTGAAAGTTCATCGCGCACGTGCTATCTGAATGATGTGGAACAACCTGCACTTGCGCATTTCGAAGAACGCACTGATAATCAATAAGTTACACAGGAGCCAGAAAGCCAGGTTACCCGAAAAAACAGGTAACCTGGCTTTCACATTATTTGCTAATTCTCTATAAATCAATGTTTTCCACAATTATGCGAAAGTCAGGTTGTTCTGAAAATTTCACACTCATAATATCACTGGACAGACACTAGAACAGTTCGGAGAAAATACACCAGACAACGAGCACAACCGCCAATATCGAAACTATGGTACTGATCAGACATCCGAATAACGACATCTTGCCACGCAGGACAGACACCACATCACCCAAAAATCCGCTAAACACACTCTTCAGCAAATACAGGATCAGGCCTATTACAAAAATGATCCCAAACCATAGTGGAACACCCTCAACCATAATTTTTCATCTGTTTTCAAACATTGACTCTATCCGACTCAATGATTCATCATACTCCGCAATCTCTTTTTTCTTCATCTCTGCGTCAGGAAAGATATTGTTCAACTCGTTCAACTTCTTCTCGACACCATCTAACTTCAATTTGATTTCCTGAAGCGACTTCATCTTGGCATCAATAGCCGCCTTCAATTCCTTCTTTGCCGAAACCTGGAACACTCCCAACTTGGAATACTCCATTTGCAGCGCATTCAATTCTGACTCAACGAGCTGAGCCTCATGCTTTTGCACACTACTTTTCTCTTTCAGCCCTTCGATTGCAGAAATAAAGGCATCATAGTCCGACAGACTGTCACCAACATTGTCGGCAATGATCCCGTTTTTAAATAATGCAGACATAATTAGCAATTAAAACTTATAATCGCTTACCCCCAAACCTTTAATCTTTAGTTCAGGAAGCGATTCGTTTTCTTTTTCCGGTTCATGTGAGCCTTAATTGTATCTGCAATAGTTTTGCAAACCGCCATTCTGCGTGGATTTTTCGGAACAATGCCCTTTACAGCATTTTCTCAAAAGATCATATTTGATTCACCCTGATCTTGCCGGGAGTCTGAATTTCAGAAGCCTCTCTCGCCATAATTTCGAACAACCTGCGCTTGAGTATTTCAAAGAATACACTAATAATCAATAAGTTATGCAAGAGCCAGAAAGCCAGGTTGTTCAGAGTCTTCCACTTCAACTACTTTTCAAATATACCATATAGTCGCTTATATATTGGCATAGAAATAAGCCTATTTCTGTTTATCCAAGCAAAAATAACATTATCAATTTCGCGATACTTCACAAAACCAATGCTCTTATTAAATTTCATAGCATTAACATTATCACTACTATATGCTGTCCTAACCTTTATCCCGGCTCCAAGCAGAGAAGAAATCATAAGGATAAATCCTCGATACCTCTCAAACACAGAACTTCCGAATGCTGCTCCTCCATGAATAGAAACAGTTTTCCATTCTAAATCTTCGTTGATAATGAATACAAATCCAAGCGATTTGTTATCCTGTCTCCGTCTTAACACATAACAACGATAGTATCTTGGGTACCTTTCTAGAAAAGACGCCCAAGGTTGATCACCATCTAGATCATGAACAATCTTATGCCAATCCTCCAACGAAAACCAAGAGAAGACTTTGTCTTTTGGTGAAAAATTATCCCAAAAGACAAAATCATCAAATGGCAAGAATTTAACCGGCACTATTTTAGCCCTTTCATTTGCATTTTCACATTGGCAATTTTCGCCTTAATCGATGATGCTCTTGCCCGTTCTTTTTGGATTAGCGTTTTATAAAAACTCTTCTGACTTGGACTTGAATTGATCATATTGCTGTTATAACACGCAATACTATTCATACATTGCTGATACTGACGTGTAAGAGAATCGATCTCACTAAGACACGATGCTTTTGATGTTGGTGCTCCCATAATACATTAATTATATAGTTAAACATAGAATTTTCATCATTAATTGCTGCCAAAACGGGAGCGTAGTTGTTTGAGATAACGCAGCCATTCTTTAGGCACCGCTCCGTTCGATTGGATATTCAACGGATAATAGCCGGCGTTGATGCTATCGGACTCGATGTCCTCCAACCCTGGTTTATCTATCCCTTTCTGGAACAATTCCCACTCGAGGAAGCAATTGTCATCCATATATTGATTTACAAGTTGTTCAGCGCCAAGAAGTTTCAAATCCAACAATGCGCAAAGTGTCTTGCGAAGAGTCGAAATCACTCCGGACTTCACCGCCGATGGAGTATGATGCACAGATGGTATTATATGCCAGCGGAAACGGGAAATACAAGAAGCGCCTATTCCCACGTACAAGGCATAGTAATCTTCCCCATCTATATTCCTGACTTCAAGCCTTGCTGTGTCAATGCCATTGGACACAAATTTGTCCCATATTCTTTTGTCGTATTTAAACCACCACTTGTACAAAACAGGAGAATCAGCAGCATTGATACGACTTCTCAGCTTCTTAACAGACTCTATCATTTTAGTGCATCATTTAAAAATTTCAGTATATATCCAATGCCTTTCAGGTTGTTGTCCAAATATGGACGTTCATATTTTTTCACCTTTCCGGAAGCGATTATCTCCTGCCAATAATTCTTACCTGCCAAGAAAATAATCTCATCTTGTTCCAAATTAATTCCAACCTTACTCATTTGTTCCAAGACCACATTCGCCCACTCTTTTCTCTCTGCTGAGGAAAAAGTGTTCAACATCTTATTATAATCTTCCACAATCACCTCAGGGTCAAGAAGATGATACTTTGCAGAAAGGATGAATATCTTATCAGGGTTCAACGACTCAGCATATTCATAAGCTTTTCTAAACAAAGGACTTGCATATAAATCCTTTGCCTTGTGTGTTCCTCGATTCTTCTTGGACACACAAGAAACCAAAACGATTTTCTTCATTTTGCTTTATCAGTAGTTTTAGCATACGCAAAAAAGGACACGAACATTATTGTTCTTGTCCTCTTATCAGGTCTTAGACTACCTTCCTTATGAACAAGCAACAATGCTCATGTCCAGATATCGGGTATAGACTATATGCTAACACGATACGGACACAAGCGTTGTCACTGCCCGCCGATAAGGATCAAAGTGTCTAAGTTTGATAAGAAGGCGGAAACGTTGAAACGCTCTATGTCTTTATTTGCACTCCCTGTGGGGAGGGAGATGCCACAAATATATAAAATAGTTTCAACAATTCAATCAATGTGTCAATGAATTTCAGTCAGCATTGTCCGGAGTCAATTGCTTTCCCATCAATGCTGCTGCAAAGTTCCAAATTAGTCCATTTTCATGAAAGCATTTTTTAGTCCTTGTTAGTCCTTGATTTGGAAATATGGGAGAATGGGAATAATTTTACATCGGATCAATTTGGAGACGACACTATGAACAACGAATCTGCAGAAATCATTGAACTGAAAAAGAAGATTGAAAAATCTGTGGAACGGGTTATGCACACTCCGGCAGATTTCGATTTTCTGAGCGGCGCGATATGGGAACGGATTCGGGAATACATCAGCCCCACGACATTGAAAAGGACCTGGGGCTACCTGGATGGGGTGAAGCAAATCCGCTATTCGACACTGGAGATCCTGTCCAGATTTGCAGGATTCAAGAGTTGGGACAATTATCTGGCGGAACGGAAAATTTCGTCGGAGCAGAATTCGAACATCGTCACGATAGGAGTTGTCAATGCCTCTGAACTTGCTGAAGGAGACACCGTGTCCGTAGAGTGGGCACCGAACAGACGGGTGAGTTTCAAGCATCTGGGAAGCTGCCGTTTCGAAGTGACCGAGTCCGTCTGGTCGCATCTCGATGTAGGAGACACCGCATCAGTAATGCTGTTCGTAATAGATGAACCTCTGTTGCTGAGCGACTTGAATCATCGCGGAAAGACCGGGCTGACGTACCTCTGTGGCGGCAAGGGCGGACTTACTGCGCTGAGAACAAACGATTTGGCATCGGACCTCTCGAGAACATTGAGAAGGCCTCCGAAGTAGTCCTGAACATCGTCAAGCTGTTCGCGGAATAGGGATACGGAAATTAGACGCAGCAACACGACCTCAGCGTGCCACCATAGGTAATTACTGAACCAATGAGCATACCTGCAAGTTGGCAAATTTAGATGTAATAAATTAACATACAACCACTTACATATCCTAAAAGCGAAATGTAAAGATGCTCATCACCCTATTTTTTTAGGGGAGTGAGCATCTTTGCGCATTAGCTCAAATACACATAACCGCCTACTCATCAATGCATTACAACTACCATTACAGCATTAGCATTATGCTCATTGGTACCATAATTCCGCCGCTGGGTTGCTTTTCAGTCAGCACCTCAGCCTTTCTGAGCTGGAACTATCTCCTCTGACGTCGGGCCTTTCTCCGTAACACCTGCCTGCTCTGTTTTTTCTGGTGCACCTGCGTCGTCATCGGCTTTCCGGGCGGTTTTCGCTGCCTCACGGGCGGCCTTAGCGGCGGCTTTGAGGTCGTCGCGTTCCTTTTGTTTCAGGTATGCGGCCTTGTATTTCTCGAGACGGGCATTCTCCTTCTCCTCCCTGGCTTTCAAGGCCTTGAGCTGTTTCAGCTTCTTCGCACGAAGTTTGGCAGCTTTCTTATCCGCGGCTGCCTTGGCTTTGGCTGCATCCAGACTGTCGAGCCTTGCCCATTTGGCTTCACGGGCAGCAATCTTCGCCGCACGGATGGAATCACGCTGCGCCTTCTTCAACGCGGACGGATCCAGCACAGGAGCATTGACAGAAGACGAATCAGAAGACATTGACAGAGAATCAGTTGCGGCCTTTGTCGAATCTGCGACAGACGGGAGGGACGTTCCGAGCGAGTCCGCAGGAGAGAGTGACAATGAATCCTGCGCCACGGACAGCGAGTCGCCAGCTACCGTCAATGAATCTGCGGCAGCGGCCTTAGCCTGTGCGGCAGCCTTCCTGCGAGCCTCTGCATTGGCCTTGGCCACCTTGCCCTCGCGGATCTGCTTCATTATGCCCGGGATGTAACCAGGATAGTATCTGTCTGTGTATTCGAAAGTTGCACGCGGACGGGCCGAATATGAACTGCGCTCCGATGCACGAAGAGAGAGCGTGGTAATGTCCTGTTTGCCGCGCGGGCACGCATCTATCTGCCAGTCAAAGCCCTTCAGCACACGTTCATCACGCGTCATCTGAGCCACCGGATAGCCATCGTTTTTCGCGGCATCGAAATAATAGACCTTGTCCAGTTCCCCGTTCAGGAACCGCGCAGAGAGCATTTTCGCAGCACTTTTGTTCACGGTCGCATAGACGCTGTCCTCCTGCAGATAGAAAACGGCATTCGCCTCGCCGAGAGCATCGAATCGTGTCAATGCCCCAGTAGTGTCGAAGTAGGCGAGCATTTCCGTGGCCCTGATCTGGTCGAAGCACAACGAGTCTTCTTTCACGATGATGAAGGCGTTGGACATCAGGCTGGCCTTCTGCATGGCCCTGTCCTTGATCACCGCATAGATGCTGTCGGCAGAGTACTGCCTGTTGCCCTCATTCCAGACAAACGGCTTCTCATACATTCGGACCAATGAATCCAAATCATTGTAAACCAATGAGTCACAAGCGAGCTGTATATCTTTGCGGAACATCTTCACGTTCTTGATGGCCGTGATGAAATTCAGTTTCGTGGAGTCCTTCGGTGCGGAAAGCGAGTCCGCGGCCACTGTCAATGAATCTGCTGCATTTGCGAGCGAATCTACCGAATGCGAGAGCGTGTCAGCGATGTGAGAAAGGGAATCGGACGCATGAGCGAGCCTGCCGGCCGGTTTCGAAAGTGCACCAGCCGCCGTGCCGGGCGATGCGAGCGCGTGAGAGACAGAATCCGCCTCAGAGGCCTGTGCACCAGACGCCATCGCGGTCGAATCCTTAGCCGAGGTCAATGTCTTGGCTGCCAATGAGTCTGACGGAGCGCCCTCTGTCACCTCCGCTGCATCAGTCGCCTCATCGCCATCCTTTCCGGAAGCCTCAGCCGACTCAGAAGCCTCATCCGCCTCCGAAACATCCGAAGACTCAGATGCATCACTCTCGGAAGCCTCGGACTCGGAAGCCTCAGCCCCCGAAGTCTCCGCAGCCCCTCCTGCAGCAGCCTCAGCCCCGGTCTCCTCCGTCTGCTTCTTGTTAGGCTTAGGACGGTTCGGGTCATTCTCCATCGCCTTGGCCGCAGCTTCAGCCGCCTCCTTGGCCGCCTTCTGACGATAAGCCTGGACAGCATCCACCGCCAGATCCTCCATGCGGGACTTGGAATTCTTTATCTCAGATTCATTGACCTGAAACATCATATAGGTACGTGCGAAAATGGTGTCAGCCCCGAAATAGACCGTATCCGGCTGATTCTCAGCATTTTTCATCACGCCGATCACCGCCGGGTCCCTCGTCAGCTTCACCTCGGACAACGAATCCGTATAGAAAATCCGCCCGGCCAGAGCCGAAACATCACGCGTAGTGTCAGTCACCTGCGCATTGCCGAGCAGCTCGATATTCTTAGATGACCTATAATAATATAAGGAGTCCGCCCAGCCTTCCTGAGTATCACTCATGCCGTGGACATTGTTCCGGAACAGGAAAACCTCACGTCCGCGGTCATACCAGCCGCCATTGGCAGAAAGCATATTGTCATCCTGCCATGTATCCGTGTCGAACCCGAACGTCGCCACATTGGTCCTGGCATCATAGACGATGGTAGTGGACTTCACGAACACCGAATCCGTGAACATATTCACCCTGTCATTGAACGTAAACGTCCTTATCTTGGAATCGTAAGTACCTGTGCGGCTTTCGATTATCTGCCCCTCGGCATCCTTCATCGAACCGCCGTTGAAGAAAACCGCCACACTGTCCTTCGTGTTGTAGTCCAGATGCTCGGTACGCAACACATTCCGGTCCTTGTCCTCGAGCTGCACCAATGTACCCCTGAACTCAGCCAGGTCCCTGTCAATGTAATAAGTCAGCCTGTCTCCCGTCAGCACCGTCTGGTCCTGAAGAATCTTCACATTGCTGATGGCGTAGATTTCATTGGAACTCATATTCCAGAGCGCCGTATCACAGATGAGATAAGTATCATTGTGCAGAAACCTCGCCGGGCCCGTCACTTTTCGGTAATCGACGCCGTCCTTCTCGATAAGCTCCATGGACTGCGCGCTCAGAAGACGAACGAGCGAGTCCTTCTGACTGCCATTTTCCTGTGCAGACAGACTTGTCAATGTCGAGAGAACCGTAACGACAGATATGAAAAGCTTACGGAAATTCATTGACCCTCAATATCTTACTTTTCAGCCACCTCGGACGCGCACTGAGCCACTATCTTGTTCCAGCCCTCGCGAGAGAAATTGCAGTCCTTGAACAGCGGGTCGATAGTGATATATGTCGTCTTTATCTTGCTGTCAATGAACTCGTCGATAGCCTCATTCTGCTTCTTGACCTTCGCCTCGTCCAGCAGCTCGCTGTAGTCATTCTCGAACGAAGCCGTATGGGACGGAATAATCTTGTCCACGCGGATAATCTTATACACAGTATTACCGCTACGGCCCTCATTGTCAAGCGATTCCACAGGCTCGGATATCTCTCCTTCCTTCAGGTTCTTGATGGCAGCATAGTCCTGAGGCTTCAGCTGGTCGATCTCAAAATACGCGGAACCGGTATTCGGGTCAGCCATCTGGCCGCCATTGGTACGAGTCTGATTGTCCTGAGAATAGAACTTCGCAGCAAGCTCGAAAGTGACAGCCTTGTTCTGGATTTCAGTCTTGAGCGAGTCGAGCGTCTTGAACGCCTTCTGCCTGTCAGTATCCGTATAGACCGGCTTCATGAGAATATGGCGGGCATTGAACATATCCCCCTTCTTCTCGAGCACCTCGATAATATGGAAGCCGTCCGGCGTCTCCACAATCTGGGAAATCACACCAGGCTTGAGCGACATCGCCGCATCAGAAAATGCCGGCCAGAAAATCGACTTCGACGCAAGCCCCAGTTCGCCGCCCTTCCTCGCGCTGCCCGGGTCCTCAGAATAGATACGGGCCAATGTAGAGAATTTCTCACCGTTGATAATTCGCTCACGTATGCTCAGCAGCCTCTCCTTCACCGCAAGATTCGCAGCCTCGCGGTCCGGATAGATACAGATCTGGCTCAGCTGATACTTCACCGGAACCATCGGCAGGTCAGCTGCATCCGTCTTGGAAACATACTCCTTCACATCGTGCGGAGTCAGTTCAGGCACCGCCGAAGCGATCTGAGACTGCATCTGCTGGGTAAGCGACATATCCTCAAGCTGCTGCTTCCATTCCTGACGAAGTTTATACATCGGCTTGCCGTAGGCCTTCTCCACATTGTCATCACCCCCGAGCTGAGTACGCATCTGGTCGATACGCTGGGCCAATGTGCTTGACACCATCTCCTGGTTCACCGTGAGAGAATCCACACGCGCCTGCATCAGGAAAAGCTTCGACTCAAGCATACGCTCCAGCTGCTCGCAACGCATATTCCTGTCGGAATACATCCCCTGCATACGCATATACAGAATCTCCTGCTCCAGTTCCGACAATGAAATCATCTCATTGCCCACGACAGCTATCGTCTTGTCAATGAGGCCATTACCATATTTCTGGGCATTGAGTGGCATCTGCGCCGAAGCCAACACCGCAACCACAGCTGCTGCAAGTTTCAGTATATTCTTCATAATCAATAAATCATCATTTTATAACGAAAGCGCCTTGAGCGCGCGCATTCTCTAACAAGTCCCGTTCCAAACCTGAAATCAAAGCCTGTTTTCTGGTACTCAGGAGAATATCTTTTATCTGTTCCCTATAATATTCCACAGGTCCGGTCTGCCCCGCCCTCATCATTTCGCTGACAAAGGCAATGTTCAGATTGCCGCTGCCGTCCGGAATCTCCACCATCCCGTCCTTCATCACCGCCAGCAACGACCCGTAATCCGTCCCGAACTCCCGCGACAGCCTCACCATATTCACCCAGCCCCCGCCGAAGAAGTTATATCTCAATGCAGATGAATACGTCAGGCTGTCACCTTCCATTATATCATCCACATCAGACGAAAGCAGCTTCTTCTTGATGATGTTCAAGTTCGGCGAATCGGCAGAGATGCAGAGGAACTTCGCCTTGGCAATCGGCAGAGCCAGACGGAAATTCTCAATATGGTCCTCATAGTACTTCTCTATCTGCCCGTCAGTCACAGCCGTATCGAGCCTCTGGTTTATGTACTTCTGCTCATAGCGGTACTTCAGCAGCGAACGGCGATAGTCCTCCAGTTCCTTGGTGACATTCTTTTCCGACTTGGACAACTCCCTGTCCACCACATCATTGAACACCATATCGGTAGCCCATGAATTTATGTACTGGAGCGCCAGACGCGTGCTGTCCTCAGCCGAAATGCCGTCCGGAATGAACGTCGCCAAATCCGTATCATACAGCTTTTCAGACCCCACTTCAGCCACCACCTTGCCGTCACGGACAAACGACATAATCGTCTTGCACGAATTCAACATCGGCAGGACGATTACGAAAAAGCATACGCCTATAATATTCAGAACTCTGCGAGTACTCAAATCTATCTCGAATAATTAGGTGATTCCTTGGTGATAGTCACATCATGCGGATGGCTCTCGAGGTAGCCCGCATTGGTGATACGCACGAACTGGGCGCCACGCAGAGAAGCGATATCCTTCGCTCCCACATAGCCCATACCTGCACGCAGACCGCCCACAAGCTGGTAAACAACCTCAGCCACAGTGCCCTTGAACGGCACCTGAGCCACGATTCCTTCCGGAACAAGCTTCTTTACATCCTCTTCCATATCCTGGAAATACCTGTCCTTGGAACCATGCTCCATAGCCTCGAGCGAACCCATTCCCCTGTACGCCTTGAACTTCCTTCCGTTCAGGATGATGGTCTCACCAGGAGACTCCTCAGTTCCGGCAAACAATGAGCCGGCCATAATGGTGCTTGCACCTGCCGCCAATGCCTTCACGATATCACCCGAATAGCGGATACCGCCGTCAGCAATCACAGGCACGCCCGTTCCCTCCAATGCCTTGGAAGCAAGCATCACAGCCGTCAGCTGAGGCATTCCGACACCGGCGATAATACGTGTCGTACAGATGGAACCAGGTCCGATACCGACCTTCACCGCACTCACACCCGCATCTGCCAATGCCTTGGCACCCTCGCCCGTGGCAACATTGCCCGCAACAATCTGTATATCTCTGTTCTTGAACGCCTCGCAAGCCTTGGAAATCACCTCGAGCACACCCACGGAGTGGCCATGAGCAGTGTCAATGACGACCGCGTCAGCACCTGCGCTCACGAGCATCTCGATCCTGTCGAGAGTGTCAGACTTAACGCCGACTGCAGCAGCCACGAGAAGACGTCCCTTCGAATCCTTGGAAGCGATAGGATTGTCCTTTATCTTCATAAGGTCCTTATAGGTGATGAGACCTACAAGTTTGTTGTCCTCGTCCACGACCGGAAGCTTCTCCACCTTGCTGCTGCGGAGAATGCCGGTGGCATCCTGAAGACTGATTCCCTTCTTCGCCGTGATCAGATTATCCTTCGTCATCACGTCCGAAACCGGAATCTTCTTATTGTCCTGGAAACGCAGGTCCCTGTTCGTGACAATGCCGATGAGCCTGCCGGCGCAGTCCACTACAGGAATGCCGCCGATATGATGCTTCGCCATAAGGGCCAATGCATCGCCCACAGTAGCCTCAGGACTGATGGTGACCGGATCGTAAATCATACCGTTCTCCGCTCTCTTGACCCTGCGGACCTGCTCGCACTGCTGGTCAATGGTCATATTCTTGTGAATCACACCGATACCGCCGGCACGAGCCATCGCGATAGCAAGATCAGCCTCAGTAACAGTGTCCATTGCAGAAGAAACAATAGGAGTGCAGAGAGAAATATCTCTTGTGAATTTGGTGGAAACATCTACAGCTCTCGGAAGGACTTCGGAGCGTGCAGGAACGAGTAGAACATCATCGAAGGTGAGACCCTCCGGAATTGCTGAATTTACGAACTGCATTTCTAACAAATATATTTTGGCAAATATACGAATTTTTTGATTACACCACGCAATAAAACCACTATGGCTTCAAAAGATTTATCGGCACGACATAAACGCCATCATCCCGGCGATAAGCACCACCGACTGCTGTCAGCACCATAAGGAACGAAGGAGATTTCTCATCACTCTTATTCTCTATCTTTGACTTCAGCAATTTCAGAGAAGATGCTCCCGCCTCAATCAGTTCATCACCGCCCAACTTGATTTCCACAGCTCCCCAACAGCCATTTTCCAAATGGACCACCGCATCACATTCCAGCCCGGCATTGTCGCGATAATGGCGTACCTCACCACCATTAACCGCCGCATATACTCTCAGATCCCGCACCGCCATATCCTCAAAGAAGAGTCCGAAACTCTCAAGGTCGTTCAACAAATCATCAGGCCCTACCCCCAACGCCCTGCAGGCAATCGAAGTATCCACAAAATGCCTGGTAGGAGTGGAACGGATGGATGTCTTAGAACGGATGTTCGGATTCCAAGCCGGCATATCTTCCAATATGAAGAGATCTCCGAGAGCCTCCACATATTCATTATATGTTTTAATATCCATCGCGCGCTCATTATTCTGACGCAGATCAGCAACAATTGTAGAGACAGCAGCCTCAGTGGATATATGCCTGGCATAACTCCGCACTATCATTTTCAACACTTCGGGCTGTTTGTTTCTAAAACGCTCATTCTCACAATCTTCAAACACAAAAAGTCCATTGTAGTAGTTCTTGGTTATCTCCACAGCAATCTCTCTCTGGGCGAGCACAGAAATAGGCCATCCCCCACGGCATATAAGATAAGCCACATCTGCCAATGAAAAATCAGCATTGACATCCCACGGTATTATCGCTCCGTCATTGAACAGTTCCGACAGCGACACCGTTCCTTTGGAGTCCTTTGATTCCCAAAGGCTCATTGGTCTCATTTTGACTGGAGCAATTCGGCCGGCTCCACTATGGTGTACCTCAGTTTTATCCGCGGGCGTCGAACTGCCGGTAAGAATATATTTGCCGAACTCGTAATTGAAATCCAAGTCATCCTTGACCTGATTCCAGATATCAGGAGCCTTCTGCCACTCATCTATCAGACGGGGCTTATCCCCTTCAAGCGCCCCGTGAGGGTCCATCCTCGCCATAGTAATCGCCTGCTTCGTATTCAGTTTCACGAAACTTTTCTGATACTTCATACAGGTAGTGGTCTTGCCACAGAATTTCGGCCCCGCAACAAGAACTGCCCCCGAAGTACGAAGCTTCTTCTCAATTTCTTTTTCAATCAATCTATCGTAATACATAATGTCAATGTTTACACAGGGCAAATATATAAAAGATTCCCAAGATTTTCAATACTCTACTCCCAAGATTTTCAATATACCATTCCCAGAATTTTCAATTTGTTTCGTTTTTTCGATTTGTCGATAAATATGCGTAACTTCGTGAAATTGTCCGACATTTTGCAGAACGCCGCGACTGGCGCGAAATGATTTTTTCGCGGAATTACAACTCAACAATATGAATACAAGACATATAGCAACACTTTTTCTGGCAGCGTTCATTGCCATTGCCGGGGCCTGCTCGCCGGAAACGACAGTAAAACCCGATGAAGGGAACGGAACCGAACAGCCGGGGAAACCGGGAGAAGGAGAAGAAAATCCGGGCGGCGAAGAGAAACCGGGAGAAGGAAACAAACCTGAAGAAGGCGGAAAACCTGGCGAAGGCGAGAATCCGGGAGGAAGCGAGAATCCCGGCGAAGGCTCGACAGAAGAGACCGTAAACGTGACAGTTCTGAACCCCGGAGCGACAAAGGTGGAAACCAAGCCTACCCCGCAGCATCCGGACCTCATCCACAACAAAGAGTACCACGAGTTCTACAATCCACTTCAGGACTACCTTGACGACTTCGGCAACATCGACTACGTCTGCGCACAGGGCAAGGGAACGGATTGGCCACGCGTGCTCGACGACTACTCAGGCATCCGCTTCTATCAGAGCACCTCAGCATCGAAGAACGGAGGATACATCCGCGTCCGCGCCCACAACGGAGCCAAACTCCTCAGTGTAACAGTAGGTTCTGCGACATTGACAAAAATCGCCCACTCGGTGGACGGACGTGCGAAAAAGTCAGAGACGAAGAACATTGACGCAGGCGGCTCCTACACGGTCGAAGGCGAATACGACGAAGTCTGTTTCTACTGCATGGGCACGACACAGAGCGAAAGATGGGAGATGAACAGCATCAAAGTCCGCTACCGTGGCGGCTTCATCGAGGAAGACTTCCAGACCGGCATTGAAAAGGAATACGGACCGCTCGTGCGTGTGGATCTGCCTCTGAAAGAAGGCTTTGAGAGCGGATTCCCGACGACAGACAAGCCGTCATACTACAAATACGGCCTGACCGCAGGACGCGAAAACCTCCAGTGGAGCACCTGGTTCGGCTCATTCTCCTGGCAGAATCCTATCGCAGGGAAGCAGAGCGCCCAGCTGCGCATCTACAAGGAAGACCCGGACTATTACGGCCAGTCACAGTTCGGCCACCTGAAAATGGAATATTTCATCGAGAATCTCTCGAAGGTAAGCTTCAGCTACTGGTTCTCCGAGTTCTGGGTATCCGCAACGATTTCCTACTGCGAGTTCGACACCGACGAATGGAAAAATCCGCAGCAGATCGCCCTGAAGAGCTACAGCGACCGCAAGACCAAGCAAAGTTTCACCTACGACTTAGGGACCAAGGTCAATGCCAAGATCCGCATCCAGATAGACCAGGACAGCGGCCATCCGGACAGCGGCCACCACGACCTGATTTTCGACGACTTCATCTTCGAATAAAATTTTTCATTTATACATATAATGACTAAATTTGCAGGCTGTAACTAACCTGACTACTTGACGGTTACTGAAATAAAATAATGGAAACTGATAAACAAAAACAAATAACAACGATTATGAAAAAATCAACCAACAATTACGAACGCCCTGAAGTTCAGGTCGTTCACGTAGAAACCGAAGCCGGATTCGCGAGCGAAGGATACGGAGCAACTATCCGCGATTTTAATTATGACGAAGATGAAACGCTCGGCTGCTAAATCAAAGTAAACCATGAAAAGATTTTTCTCTTATATCGGGGCGTCATTGGTAGCCATTGCCGCTCTTTCGAGTTGCAATAAGGAAATTGAAAAATCCTTCAAGCGAAGCCTCCAACGGCATTCAATTCGCCATTACTGCATCGTCTGTTGACACCAAAACCAGCATAGATGGATTTAAAACATCTTGGGTGGCAGATGACGAGCTTGATATCACACACGCTATTGCTGGTTCTACCGAATACATAACTGATGGAAGTTTTTCCATTTCAAAAGACAATCTTGCCACAAATAAATTTAACGGAACCCTTAAATCAAATCTCGAAGAAGGATCCTCTTATGACTGGTATGCTCTTTACCCTTACAATGGAAATAAGTATACATACATTGGACATTCCAAAGGTGCTACTCAGAATGGCAATAATAGCACCGCACATTTATGCGGAACGCTTTGCCCTCTTTATGGCGTCGCTAAAAATGTAAATAGCTCTGATCCGGTATCTTTCGACATGCAGCACCTTGCAGCTGTCGTTGAAATCACGGTCACGAATGAGACAGATGCGGACCTTACAGTTAAATACATCACCTTTGCTTCCTCAGATGAGAACATTGTAGGCTCGTACATAATTGATTTTAAGGGCGATAATGTCACTTACACAGATGGCGACAAGCAGTATGTAAGCAAGGTCGCAACTCTAAATGTTACTAATGGAGACGCGATAGCAAAAAACGGAAGTGCTAAATTCTATATTCCTATCAAACCGCATATCGCAGAAGCCGGTTCTAAAATCGTCATTAACATAAATGGCTACGAAAAAGAAATTCCACTAACAAAAGATGTTACATTCAAAGCAGGTACTGTCAAGAAGATTGGTTTTAAGTGCGATCGCGTATCTACATCTGCAACATTCGATTTTACCGACCCCACATCCTTAGGGCTACCAGCAACAGCAGGCGATATTACCAAACCAATTGTATCTGAAAACATTTCGCTAACGACAGCAAAAGGCACTGCGTACACTAATACTAGGATATTTAAGACGACCAAAGATGTATTTGAATTGAGAGCCTATAATGGAAGCACATTATCTTTCAAAGCTCCAGATTCATACATCATCAAGTCAATAGTATTTTCGGGGAGCGCTATTAACGCCTGTTCAGTAGATGTTGGGGAGTTTTCCAGCGGCACATGGACAGGTGCAAATCAATCAGTGAAGTTCACAGCAACTAACAATCTTAAGATTTCAAAAATTATTGTGTTTTGTGTAAAAGGCGAACCGACCACATCAATTATTGCTGACAATATTGCCAATATTTCAGCTAGAGGTATTACTGATGGAGAACTCACATACACTATTGAAAACCCAATAGAAGGTACTACTCTCGAAGCATCCTGCGATGAATCTGTGGTTGATGTCGTTCTCGTAAAAAACGGAAAAGTTTTATACTCAGTAAGTAAGAACACCTCCAACACTATAAGAACTGGTCGAATCACTCTCACTTACGGAAATGTTTCCAAAGATATTACCGTATCCCAAAATGCGGCACAGTTTAAGATTTCCCGCAACGAAGTCGAACTTGAAGCGACATCAAATGCATCAACAAGCGTAACCATCACAAGCGATTTCGATTGGATTGCCTCTAAAAAAACAGGAGACGGTTTCAATTTTACCCCAGATACATATACATGGGCTGAAGACGGCAAAGAAATACTCACGATTACGGCCTTGTCCGACAACGCTTCATCAGAAGGGACAAAGACTCTTGGTACCATTTCCGTTCAGAATACGGAGACCGAGGAACTTATCGAAATCACTGTTAAGCAGAAGAGTTCTCATGTGTCTACTCAGAATTCTTTAGAATACACATATAGTAGCAACAAGGGATGGACAATTAATGGAACCGACAAGAAGACATATCATGCTTTACTCGGAAGTACTAAGTACATTCTATCTCCAGAATTCACATTTACCAAAATTACGTCAATCACCATAAAAGCGCGTACGTTTGGTGGAACAGGTAATAACAACACGATTAAAATTACTTATGGAGACAAGGTTCTCGGAACTATTCTACCAACAGACAGCACACCAAGGACATATTCTCTGACAAATTTAGCTACGCTGTCAGGAAAAGGCAGCATTAAATTTGCGGCCCCTTCCTCCAGCAGCAGCAAAGGCCCTGGAATTTTCGAAATCACTATAGCTTACGAATAAACTTTTAGTCGGCTCTTACCAATGAAAGTTGGACTTTTCTTGGTATCTGTTTTAAGCAAAAACAAACTTGTCGGAGGAGAACGCTCGTTTTCCTCCGACTTTTTTAAACTCCCCCCACACAATCATGTACACCACCGCAAGCCTCGAATGGAAAGGCCAAACAATAACCATAACCCGCAACGACGATGACTCCATTCAGATATACCCCACCATATTCCCATCCGTAAAAGCCGGATTGCGCGAAATTGCCGACGCCAGAGGCATCAGTTACGAACCGTCTTGGAACACAAGATATTTGGGAATGAGAGTGTTGAAAGCACTCAATGGTGTAAAAGCCATAGACGATCAGATCGAAAGAGAAGCCATGCGTTCTAGCGGAATCATTGAAGAAGAATCTACATCATCGGCGACTTTAGTAAAAATCACCTTTGAAAATGTTGCGATAATCGAAGCGATGATTTCCTATGATTCGAAATACACCAGAACTGGAGACCCTCGTTCAGTTCCGGACAAGAAATGGTTAAAGGAGTTTAAGGACAAATTCGACAAAACCCCAAAAGCGCACGAACCGCTTGGACAAAACTCTCCTGCTCTTCTTGAATATAATTTTAATGGATATCGCGGATCATCCGCATTCTGGATGCATCGGCTTGGCGAATACTACGGTTATAATTACGGGAATGAATTTAATGGATTTGACTCAGTAAAAGACTACCCTTGGTATTACAGATTCCTCATTTACAATGCGGTATGCGCCGTCGATGCCGAGAACAGCACCCATATCAACGCCGACAAAGTCGGACGAAAAGAGATCACAGACAGGATTGTCGAGCACAGAGACGATTTATTGGAACTGTTGAAAGACACGACGGACTACCGCCTAATCGGAATTCTTAGCGAAGGAACCAATCCGAAACTCGAGGCTGGAAATACGAACCCTGCACGCAAGAATTTTTCTTTCGCGACCAAATTCTGCCACTATGCCTGCTTCTACATATTCGAAAACAAGGATGTCGCATACCGGGATTCCTATTCAATCTACGACTACATAGTATCAAACGCATTGAAAACGTTCTATAATTATAAGGAGAATCGATCACAGAAAAACGGTTTTGAGAATAAGAAGTTCTTCGTAGAAAAGTACCGCCATTATCAGAACCATATCGATGACCTTCGCACCAAAGCCGCCAAAGAATACAAAGAATCGAATCCCGTCAGCCGAAACGGCTTCGACCACCTGCTATGGTATTACTACAAGGGCAAAGGAAAGAACAACCAAAAACAAGACGCAGGTTCCACAGATTAAGGACTAAGACTGATCACCAGGCATAAACCGAGCACAAGATCAGGATCACTACCAAGAACATAGTCTCGACCGAGAACAAGAACCCACGAATCGTAAGCCATACGCGGAGGTAAGAAACATTGAGGCCAATGTGTTGAGTTCGACGGAGGTGACTCTGTCGGGCTCTTACACAGGGGCCAGTAGCTCGCCTGCCGAACTCGGCTTTTATTGGGGCACATCCTCAAATTCATTGACAAACAAACTGACCGTCAGCTCAGTCACGGCGACAGGCACGGACAGCGGGACTTTCGAGGCTCACCTTTCGGACCTTGTTCCCGGGAAATCCTATGTCTTTCAGGCGTTCGCGCGCGTATCAGGCACAGGCTCATACTCGTCTAGCGAGCAAGTGTTCTATGCCGGCACGCCGACCGTCTTCAAGATGCCGGGAGCCGCCCAGCCTGCTGTGAACAAGGATTGGCTCGAACTCGCCTCGGCCAAGGAAGGCTCGCAGTATGTGGTAAGCACCACCTACGCCGGCGAGCGGAACTACACCGTCTTCTACGACACACAGATGACGACTCCCCTCTGGACCGCATATCCATTGGACAGCAGCCACATGGGATCCCTCAGCCGGCCATCGGGCTGGAGCTACAACCCGAACATTGACGAGAAGTACCAGGTCAGGGTGACTGACGGCAGCTATTCGAACAGCACTTATTCGCGAGGTCACATGTGTCCGAACGGTTCGCGCAACGGAAACGCCACGATGCAGGCCCAGACTTTCTACGTGACGAATCAGGTTCCGCAGATCCAGAACAGTTTCAACAGCGGAATCTGGAGCAATCTGGAGAATGCCGTCCAGGGCATTGCCAAGAGCCACAACGAGGAGATCTACGTGGTGACGGGCGTGGCTTTCGAAAAGGAGGGCGAGGCTCGCACCATAAATTACACGAGTCCCAAGTCCAGCTCCCAGAGAGTTCCGATCCCGAACTACTTCTACAAGCTGGTGCTCCGGGTGAAGTATTCCGGCAGAACGGTCTCCGATGCGTCCTGCATAGCTTTCTGGTTCGACCACAAGGCCTACTCCGACAACTACCAGAACTACACGGTCAGCGTTGACCAGGTAGAAGCCTGGACCGGTTTCGATTTCTTCGTAAATCTCCCCGACGACCTCGAATCCGCCGCAGAGTCGAAGACGACCACCTGGTCCTCCTTCACCAGTTTCTAGGTAAGCGTCTCGCGGTTAGGTATTGACCAGACTATTGCTAGCCGGCACTCCACACGACAAGACTCCGGGCTTCCACCTCCAGTTTCGAGCCGGCACGCAAACACGATACACGCGGCGCACCATGTAAACATCTGAGCATCAGAGATTTAGCCATTTTCAGAGTTGCATTTTTACCAACTCTGAAAACAGCTAAATTATTGACATCCAATCGTTTACGCGCTGCGCCTCATGTGTCGTCCTGAAAAAAGTTTACCAAAAAAAGTAAACTTATATGGAAGCGAAATGGAATCGGGAGATGTGGCATGATCAGAGAGAAAAACCGAACAACCTGAAATTGGCGCAACAGACGAAAGCACTGATTCACAACAAGTTAGCATATAGAGCAAAAGCCAGGTTACACACTTTTTCACATAAACTGCATTTGGTCGTTCATTATATATCCTTGACACTCAAGAATATACACAAAATCACGACATGCAGGTTGTTCGAGTCAATCCAATTCTGTGATGTTCCATTCTTCGTAACACACCGCATAATTTGTGGCCCATCTGCTATTCCTGATAATCGTTGTCTCACGGAATGGATTTCGTCCGTAAAACTCCGCCTTCTCACGGACAAGTTGTTCATTTTAAACAACTTATCCGTGAAACCCCACCTGTTTACGGACAAACTGAGCATTTTGAGTCAACCGTACTCAGTAATAAGGATCATAGTAGCGAGCAGGACAGCCTCGCACCGCAAAAAGCTAAACTTCATGGAGACTCACAGAAGTTAGTGAAGCCGAACAGCGGCATTGCCCGCTGCGAATTGTGAGTCTCCCACGAATAATCAGACTTACGCAGAGTTCAAGTACATCACACGTGTCCAAAGGCTGCACTCAGATGTCATTGACAGCAGCAACAAGGTTGCCTCCGTGAGGACTTGCCGCCCTCGGCACTAGAGGG
>ERZ1034998.525-NODE-525-length-24748-cov-6.242336_pt1 | contig 24748 bp, 25 predicted proteins | sample MGYA00520621_ERZ1034998 | MGnify/ENA primary metagenome ERZ1034998 (study PRJEB33766, sample SAMN09781748) | gut metagenome | biome: gut microbiome | host: Homo sapiens | place: Madagascar | study: EMG produced TPA metagenomics assembly of the PRJNA485056 data set...
CCCCCTCCACCGGCGGCTACTATTACTACCCCTCCGCCCCCGGCATCACCGCTGAGCTGAACGGCACCAACAAGTCCGCCACGGACTATCCCGGCGGCGACTACGGCCTGGTGTTCCGTTCCACCGCGGCGTTCAGCACCTTCCAGGGTGTCCAGGTGGACGGCAAGACCCTTGCCAAGTCCAACTACACCGCTGAAGAGGGCTCCACCGTGGTGTACCTGAAGGCCGCGTACCTCAAGACGCTGGCGGCGGGCAAGCACACCGTCACCATTTTGTCCTCCACCGGCAACACCAGCATGGACTTTACCATCGGCGGCAAGAGCAGCAGCCCCCAGACCTTTGACGCGGGCGTGGGCATCTACGCCGTGACGGCTGTCCTGTCCGTGACCGGCATGGCGTGGACCGCTAAAAAGCGTCACTGAGAGCAAAAAAAAGAAAGCCCGTAAGGGCTTTCTTTTTTTGCCGCGCATCTGAAAACCCCTTGCAAAAGGGAAAGGAATATGTTACCATGTACTTTGTATACAGTATCCCATACACATGTAAGAGAGACTGCACTGCGCCCAAGCCCCGGCAGGGGAGGGAAAATCGGCAGAATTTGCCGGTTTTGCTTGCTTTTTCCCGCAGCAGCGGGTATAGTGTGTATAGAACCGCCTGCTGCGGTACAAAAAGAAGGGGGCATAGAGAGATGACAGCCTTCACACCGGTGGACCCCGCCAATCCCCAGCGCGAGACGATATATACCCAGCTGAAAAACGCCATCATCAACGGCGATATCGCGCCGGATGAGCGCATTGTTGAAACAAAATACGCCGATATTTTCCGCGTCAGCCGCACCCCCGTGCGCGAAGCCATCCGTATGCTGGAGCGTGAGGGGCTGGTGGTCTACGAGCCCCGTAAGGGCGCCGTGGCCCGGCCCAGGCTGACCCGTGCCGAGGTGGACGAGGTCTATACCATCCGTTCCGCCCTGCAGCTGCTCAGCGTGGATGCTGTGGTGCGGAACATCACCGACGCACAGCTGGACGCCATGGAGGCCGACAACCGCGGCTGCGCCGAGGCGCTGGACAAGCATGACGTCGGTGCGTATTTCCGCCACCTGGACGAATTCAACGGCCTGTTGACCCAGAGCAGCAATATGCCCCTGCTCATCAAGCTCCTGGACCAGATCGAAAGCTACAGCGCCACCACGTCGTTTCAGAACCCGGAGCACGCCCGCTTCCGCGAGAGCGTGCTGTCCGATGACGAACGCCGCCGCCGTGCGTTGGCGGAGCACGAGGAGATCGTGGCGTCCCTGCGGGCCCGTGATGCGGATCGCCTCCGTCGGGTGCTCACCGCCCATACCGCTAACGTTCACGAGGCCGCACTCCAGCGCTACGGCAAGGAGGACTGACGCACAGACCCCATCTGCATGACGGATATGTACCATCTGCATGGCGGATATGTATCGCCCGCATGACGGATATGTACCATCTGCATAGCGGGTATGTACCGTCTGTATGACGGAATGTACCGCCTGCACGAGACCCCTGTGACCTGTCATGGGGGCTTCTCTTGAAGACTAAGTGTATACAGTATACATATCGGAGGAGGCATTTATGGACTGGGACAGAGTCATCTACAACGGTACGGTGGTCAACGATGACGGTATGCAGCGTGCTGATATCTACATTCGTGACGGCCGGGTCGCCGCCGTCACGTCCGAGCGCCTGCCCGGCACCGTCGGCGAAGCCACCGACGCTTCTGGCCGCTATATCCTGCCCGGCCTGATCGAGACCCACGTTCACTCCCGCGACGGCCGTCTGGCCACCGGCGAGAAGGAGGACTTCCGTTCCTCCACCGCGGCGGCTGCCGCCACCGGTATTACCACCGTGTTCGAAATGCCCAACTGTACCCCTACCATTCACTCGGCGGAGTCTCTCCGCGATCTTGTCTCGGTCATCCAGCCCAAGGCCCATGCGGATTTCTGCGTCTGGGGCCTGGCTTTGGGCGATGCCAATCTTGCCAGCCTGCCCGCTTTGGCGGAGGCCGGCTGCGTAGCCTTCAAATTCTTCTGGGGCTACGCGGTGGACCACCGGGACAACAGCCTGATCTACAACTACCGTGAGGGCATGGACAACGTCCTTCCACCCCCGGACGACGGCCAGATCTACCGCCTGTTCCGCGCTGTGAAGGCCACCGGCAAACGCCTGGGCATCCACGCAGAGAATTTCTCCATTGTTCGGGCCCTGACGCAGGAGGCCCTTGCCGCCGGCGCGCAGGACTACGCCGCATTGCTGCGTACCCGCCCCGTCAGCTGTGAGACCTCCATCATCGACACCGCCATCGACATGGCCAAGGAGCTCTCCATGCCCCTGCACGTCCTCCATGTGGGTGTAGGCGACGGCGTGGAGCACCTTCGCCGCGCCAAGGCCGACGGCGTGGATGTCACCGCCGAGACCTGTACCCATTACCTGACCTTCACCGACCGCGACGCCCGCCGCTGCGGTGCAGTGATGAAGACTTACCCTCTCATCCGTACCGCCGCAGATCGCCAGGCAGTCTGGCAGGGCCTTGCGGATGGTACCCTGGACTGGGTCTGCTCAGATCACGCGCCCCACACCTGCGAGGAAAAGCACCGTTCCTTCTGGGATGCCCCCGCCGGAATCAGCGGTATCGAGGGTCTTTCTCCTGTGTTGCTCACCGCTGTCCACCGCGGCCTGCTGACGCTGCCCCGCGTGGCGGCGATCACCTCCGCCAATGCGGCCCGTACCTTCGGCCTCTATCCCCGCAAGGGCGTTATTCGCCCCGGAGCCGATGCCGACTTGGCCATTGTGGATATGTCCGCGGCCTACACCTTCCGTCAGGAGAAGATGTACTCTAAAGCCAAATGGTCCCCCTATGACGGTATGTCCTTCCAGGGCCGGGTGGTCGAGACCATCCTCCGCGGCCGCACCACTATGCGTGACGGTCAGGTCCTGCCCGACTGCTTCGGCCAGTTCCTGCCGGTCTGCACCAAATAGCTTGTTTTCTTCCTTTACTCCTTTTCCTCCCCCTTGCACCGAACGGCTCCCGGGCGCGCGCCCGGGAGCCGTTTGGCTTTTTCCGCATAAAAGGGACCGCTGTATGGTGGCCCCTTTTGCTGTTTGGCAGCCACCTTATTGGTTTGGAATGTTTGGCACAAAGCGTTGCGGGTAACAGGGAATTCCGAAATGTCTACTGGGAAAAACAACAAAAGTTTTTCGCCGTGTTTAGGCAACTCTACAGAAATAGAGCCACGCCGGCCCTTTTCCGTTGACAGATCACAAAAGAGATGGTATTTTGAAACTGTGCTCGAGCACAGTCAATTCGTGCTCGAGCACAAATGACACATCGCCAAGGGCGATACAAATTTCGGAGAGGAGAAGCGGACGCGTGACCATCAAGCAGATCGCCGAAAAAGCGGGCACCAGCCGCGGCACCGTCGACCGGGTACTCAATGGCCGCGGCAACGTAAATCCCGAGCTGGCCAAGCGTATATTGGACATTGCCGAGCGTGAGCGCTACCAGCCCAACCAGCTGGCCCAGGCGCTTATTCGCTCCCGTCAGCGCACCCACATCGGCATGGTCATACCCTCCGTCGGCAATCCTTTTTTTGACGAGGTGCTCCGCGGCGCACAGAGCCGCGCCAGAAAACTCTCCAGCTACGGCACCACCCTTACCATCCGCGAGATCAAGGGTTACGACGCCGCCACGCAGCTGCAGGCCATGCGCCGGCTGGTGGCCGAGGGCGTGGACGCGCTGGCGGTCATGCCGCTGGATGTGCCCGAGGTCGCGGAGTACCTGCAGTCACTGCCCATACCGGTGGTCACAGTCAACACCGATATCGATGTCGACCGTGTGGCCTTTGTCGGCTGCGACTACTATAACAGCGGCATGATCACCGGAGATCTGGTGCAGCTCATGCTCAATGGCCGGGGCCGCGTGGCGGCTGTTATCGGCAGCACCAATGTCCGCGGCCATATGGACCGCGTGCGCGGTCTGCGGACCGCACTGGAGGGCACGCCGGAGATCACGGTGGACGCCGTGCTGGAAAATCAGGACGACGACGATGTCTCCTATCAGGTGCTGCGGGCCTATCTGGCGGACCACACGCCGGACATGGTGTGCTTTGCCGCCGCCGGTATCGACGGCGGTATGCGGGCCATCCTGGAAAGCGGAAAGAATATCCGCGTGCTGGCGGTGGACGGGACGGAGGCCGTGCTGCGGTATATGGAGGAAGGGCGCATTGCCGCCACTGTGACCCAGGAGCCTTTCGCCCAGGGGGACGAGGCGGTGCGTGTGCTGTTCGACTATATCCACACCGGACGGCGGCCCGCCGCCGGCGTGGTGTATACCCACAACCGTGTGCGTGTGCGGCACTCGCAGTAAGTTTGTGATCCGATCGGCACAGGCCGATGATGATTTAACTTTTTAACAGGAGGAATGTATCATGGGAAACAGACCGGTAACTCTTTGCACCTGCCAGTGGGCGGACCTGCCCTTCGATGAACTGTGTGCGCTGGCGTCCAAGATGGGCTATGACGGCCTGGAGGTCGCCTGCTGGGGCAATGGCATCGACATTGACCGTGCGTACAGCGATGACAGCTACGTGGCCTGGATCAAGGAGACCCTGGCGAAGAACAACCTGATCTGCAAGGCCCTGGCCTGCCACATCATCGGCCAGTGTGTGGGCGACGCTCCCGATCCCCGGCTGAACAACTTTGCTCCCGCGGCGCTGGCCGACAAGCCGGAGGAGATCCGCGCCTGGGCGATCGACACCATGAAGAAGGCCCCCGTGGTGGCCAAGAAGCTGGGCTGCTATGTGGTCACGGGCTTCACCGGCTCTCCCATCTGGAAGTGGCTGTATTCCTTCCCCCAGACCACCGAGGAGATGGTCGAGAACGGCTACGACGAGATCGTGCGCCTGTGGTCCCCTATCCTGGATGAGTTCAAGGCCAACGGCATCAAGTTCGCCCTGGAGGTCCATCCCGGCGAGATCGCTTTCGACTACTACTCCACCGAGAAGCTGCTGAAGAAGTTTGCCGACCGCCCCGAGTTCGGCCTGAACTTCGACCCCAGCCACCTGCTGTGGCAGGGCGTGACGCCCCATCTGTTCCTGCGCGACTTTATGGACCGCGTGTACCACGTCCACATGAAGGATGCAGCGGTGACTCTGGATGGCCGCAGCGGTCTGCTGGGCTCCCACATCGATTTCGGAGACCTGCGCCGCGGCTGGAACTTCCGATCCCTGGGTCATGGTGACGTGAACTTCGAGGAGATCATCCGCGTGCTGAACGCCGCCGGTTACGACGGCCCTCTGTCCGTGGAATGGGAGGACAGCGGTATGGACCGTATCGAGGGCGCTACCGAGGCGGCCGCTTTCGTGAAGAAGGTGGACTTCAAGAAGTCCGATGTGAAGTTTGACGACGCTATCGCCAACTGAAACGCGACAAGGAGGACAATATGGGTATTCAGATCCGTTACGGCATGGTCGGTGGCCACATGAACGCCTTTATCGGCGAGGTGCATCGCAAAGCCATCGCCTTTGACCCCCGCGCACAGCTGGTGGCGGGCTGCTTCTCCACCAATGCGGAGAAGAACCGTGAGACCGGCGAGACCTACTCCCTGGACATGAGCCGCGTGTACCCCAGCTATGAGGCCATGGCCGAGGCGGAGAGCAGGCGTCCCGACGGTATCGATTTCGTCAGCATCACGACCCCGAACAACACCCACTACGACGTGGCCAAGTGCTTCCTGCAGCACGGCATTCATGTGGTATGCGAAAAGCCTCTGTGCTTTACCGTGGAACAGGCGCAGGAGCTGGTGGCCCTGGCCAAGGAGAAAAACCTGGTTTTCGGCGTCACCTATACCTATTCCGGCTACACCATGATGAAGGTGGCCCGCGAGATGATCGCCGAGGGCAAGATCGGCAAGATCGCCGCCGTCAATGCGGAGTATGTCCAGGAGTGGCTCATCGATGAGCTGGGCGTCCCCGGCGAGGGCACCACCAAGCTGTCCGTCTGGCGCGCCGATCCGGCGGTGTCCGGTATCTCCAACTGTGTGGGCGACATCGGCACCCACATCGAGAACTCCGTCCACTACCTGACCGGCCTGAACATCAAGCGTCTGGCCGCCACCGTGAACCGTTACGGCAAGGAGCTGGACCTGAACGCCAATATGCTCGTCGAGTACGAAAACGGCGTCAACGGCGCGTACTGGTGTTCCCAGATCGCGGCGGGTAAGCTCAATGGCCTGACCATCCGCATCTACGGCAGCGAGGGCGCACTGGAGTGGGAGCAGCACTATCCTGATTATCTGAAGTACACCCCCAAGGGCAAGCCCACGGAGACGCTGTCCCGCGGCACCGGTTATATCACCGAGAAGGCCGGCGCGTACAGCCGCATCCCCTCCGGCCATCCCGAGGGACTGATCGTCGCCTTTGCCAACATCTACAAGAACATCATCAGCGCCATTCTGGCGGTGAAGGCGGGCGGTACGGCCAACGACGGCTCTTTCGATTATCCCACCGTCACCGACGGCCTCAACGGCGTGAAGTTCATTCACGCGGTCATCGACTCCGCAGCCAAGGACTCTGCCTGGGTGGAGCTGTAAGAACACGTTATAGGCGGACTTTGTCCGTATCTATAAAAAATTTTTAGGAGGAAACAACCATGAAGAAAGTACTGGCACTGATCCTTGCGCTGGTCATGGCCCTGTCTCTTGTCGCCTGCGGCGAGAAGAAGGACGATGACGCCAACAAGGACAACGATGCTGCCACGGGTAATCGCATCGCGATCCTGGTCCCCAATGCCGACCACGGCTGGACCGGCGCTGTGATGACCTATGCGCAGGAGAAGGCGCAGGAGCTGAATGACGCCGGCAAGTATGCCGCCACCGTCATCACCTCTTCCGACGCCGCCAACCAGATCCAGCAGGTGGAGGACCTGATCGAGAACAAGACCGCTGACTATGTGGTCATTCTGCCTCAGGACAACACCCTGGAGAACACCATGGCCAAGCTGGCCACCAGCGGCATCCCCTATGTGATGTTCGACCGTATCATCGACTCCGCTGCTTCCACTGCTGTTGCCTGCGTCAAGGGCGATAACAACGGCATCGGCGCCGAGACCGCCAAGCGCTTCATCGCCGACGGCATGAAGGCCGGCGACAAGGTCCTCATCATGCCCGGTGACAACTCTTCCGTTCCCACCATGCGTAACGACGGCTTCTTCAGCGTGCTGAAGGAGAATGGCTGGACCGAGGAGCAGATCGCTGCCATCCAGTCCACCGACTACACCGGCTGGAGCCGCAGCAAGGGCAAGGAACTGTTCATCAACTGGCTGGATGCCAGCACGGTTGAGGACATCACCGCCACCAAGTGGATCTTCACCCACGACGATGAGATCGCCATGGGCATCCTGGAGGCGCTGAAGAGCTCCGAGATCGACGCCGAGAAGAAGGATGCCTTCCTGAACGCCGGTGTGCATCTGGGCACCTCCTCCGGTCTGAACGAGATCTACTCCGTGCTGAAGGGCATCCATCAGAAGGACTACACCGCTGAGGTTGCCAAGCTGGCCGATCTGTTCTCCGTTACTTACGATCCCGCGATGATCAAGGCTGCCGTGGATGACATGGTCACCCACATCGAGGGCGGTACCGTCACCCAGGATCACGTCATCGCCGTGTCCGTGGTGGATGCTACCAACGTCAACGACTTCCAGGGCTTCGGTGACGCTGTCTCCAAGTAAGTAAAGTCGTTTCCGAGGGCTTCGCGGGCGCTTCGGCGCCCGCGGGGCACCTCCTCCTTCGCAGGAGGGATCTTATCAAACAGCAAAGAGAGGCGTGCGGCATGGAATTGCTGAAAATGACCAATATCACCAAATCATTCTCCGGTGTGGAAGTGCTTTCGCACGTTGATTTTTCCGTGGAGCGCGGGGAAGTACACGCGCTGCTGGGAGAGAACGGCGCCGGTAAGTCCACATTGATGAACATCCTGGCGGGTGTGCATCAGCGGGATGAGGGCGAGATCGAGTTTGACGGAGAGCAAATGCACGACATTTCCGTCAAGCGGACAGAACAGGCAGGTATCGCCTTTGTACACCAGGAGTTGAACCTGTTTAACGATCTGAAGGTGTACGAGAACATTTTTCTTCGCAAAGAACTGCTGACCAAGCTGGGCACGCTGGATAAGCGGGCCATGCTGGAGCAGACGCGTCAGCTGATGAGCGACCTGGGCGTGGATATCGACCCCAACGCCCTGGTAGACGAGCTGGAGACCAGCAAAAAGCAGCTGCTGGAGATCGCAAAGGCACTTCACGCCAATGCGAAGCTCTTTATTCTGGACGAGCCGACCACCGCGCTGAATAACGCGGAGATCGAGCACCTGTTCAGTATCGTGCGGCGATTGAAGGAGCAGGGCAAGTCCTTCATCTTCATCTCCCACAAAATGAACGAGATATTTACCATCGCGGACCGCTACACGGTTCTGCGGAATGGATGCTTTATTCAGTCCGGCAATATTGCCGACACCACGCCGGAGGCCGTCACCCGTCTTATGGTGGGCAGCAGCTACTCCGAGGCCTCGGTGTACCAGCCCCGCCAGTTGGGCGATGTGGCACTGAAGCTGGAGCACCTCAGCGGTGAAGGGTTCGAGAACGTGGACCTGGAGGTGCGTAAAGGCGAGATCATCGGCCTGACGGGCCTGAAGGGTGCCGGCGTCAGCGAGATGATGCAGGCGATCTTCGGCGCGATTCCCATCAACTCGGGCACGGTGTATGTCAACGGAGAGCCGCTGCACCACGGCGGCATACATAACGCCATGCGCCACAAGATCGGCATGATCCCCGCCAACCGCAAGGAAAACTCCGTTATCCCGGATTTCACGCTGCTGGAGAACAACTACATCTCCGAGCACACGCTTTCTGCCAATCACCAGTTGATCCGCGGGCGGAAAGAGGTGGCGCAGTACAACAGGATGCGGGATATGCTGAACATCAAGGCCAACAGCCATGACGACCTGATCCTGTCACTGTCCGGCGGCAACCAGCAGAAGGTGATCCTGGGCCGGTGGCTCACCACCGAGGCGGATATCCTTATCATGGATAACCCCACCCAGGGTATCGACGTGGGCGCCAAGGCGGAGATCTACAAGCTGATCCTGGAACTGGCCGAGAAGGGCAAGACCATCTTGGTCAACACCCTGGAGATACCGGAGATACAGAAGATCGCGGATCGCTGTGTGGTGTTCTACCACGGGCATATCCAGACGATCCTGCCCCGTGAGGAGATCACGGAGGAGAGAGTCATGCTGTATGCGACCAATGTGATACACGCAACGGAGGGAGAGGTAAACGTATGAGTCAGAACACGGAACTGAAGGCCCAGGCCAAAAAACCGGGGCTGAACAAGAAGGGCATTGCCGCCTGGATCAATAATTACAGCTTTATCCTCATCGCACTGGCGATCTTCATCGCCTATCTGTTTATTAACCACGGCGCGACCACCTGGAGTGGCGTGATGAACATCCTGCGGCACTCCGCTGTGGTGGGCATCATGGCCTTCGGCATGGGCCTGGTCATCATCACCGGCGGCATCGACCTGTCCGTGGGCTCCATGCTGGCGCTGGTGGGCAGCTTCTCCGTGGTGGTGTTCAATGCCACGGACAGCGTGTTCCTCACATTGCTGTTCGCCCTGGTGGCCGGCGGCTTGTGCGGCCTGTTCAACGGTGTGCTCATCGGCCTGGTGAAAATGCCCGCGTTCATCGTGACGCTTGCCACTATGCTGATCTTCCGTTCGGTGGCTCAGTACTACCTGCGGACTACCGGGTCCTCCATCTTCAATATGACCGGTACCCTGGACCACTATGCCAGCTTCTACGGCTTCGGCCAGCTGAAGATCGCCACTGTTCCCGTGGTGGGCATCGTGCTGCTGCTGGTCACGGTCATCATAGTGTTCATATCCACCTGCACCAAGTTCGGCAAGACCGTCTATGCCCTGGGCAGCAATGAACGCGCTGCCGCCCTAGCCGGTATCAACGTCAACCGTACCCGTGTGGCGGTCTATGTCATTACCGGCATACTCACCGGCCTGAGCGCTTTCCTGTGGCTGGCCATGAACGGCTCCGTCGACCCGGCTACCCTCGGTAAGAGCAACGAGATGTACGCCATCGCCGCGGTGGTCATCGGCGGTATCAGTATGAGTGGCGGCAAGGGCAAGCTGCTGGGTGTTCTGTTCGGCGCCATGAGCTATACCATTATCGACAAGATCATCGCCTCCCTGCAGGTGGACGCTCTGATCAACGATACCATCAAGGGCTCGATTTTGCTGGTGGCCGTTATCATCCAGCTGGTGGTGCCCATGATCCGTTCCCGCGTAAAAACGAAACATACTTCGGAGGTGTAATAACATGAAAAAGTACGCTGATGTGAGTAAGGTCGTCTACGATCCCAAGGGGACCGATCCCTTCACCTTCCGTTGGTATGACCCGGACGAGGTCATCGCCGGCAAGAAAATGCGTGAGCATCTGAAGTTCGCGTTGAGCTATTGGCATACCATCGACGCCGAGGGCGTGGATATGTTCGGCTCCGGTACCATGGATAAGTCCATGGGCCAGACGGACCCCATGGCCAAGTTCTGCGCCAAGGCGGACTTCGCCTTCGAGCTGATGGAAAAGCTGAACATCGACTACTACTGCTTCCATGACGTGGACATCGCCCCGGAGGGCGCTACCCTGGCCGAGAGCATCGCCAACTTCCGCATGATGGTGGATTATCTGTACGAGCTGCAGAAGAAGACCGGCAAGAAGTGCCTGTGGGTCACCGCCAACAACTTCGGCGACAAGAAGTTTATGGCCGGTGCAGCCACCTCCTGCTGCGCCGATGTGTTTGCCGCCGCCGCTGCCAAGGTCCGGGCCTGCCTGGACGCCGCGGTGAAGCTGGGCGCCACCGGCTATGTATTCTGGGGCGGCCGCGAGGGCTATGACACCCTGCTGAACACCGACATGGGGCTGGAGCTGGACAACATGGCCCGCTTCCTGCGTATGGCCCGTGACTACGGCCGCAAGATCGGCTTTACCGGCGATTTCTATCTGGAGCCCAAGCCGAAGGAGCCCACCAAGCACCAGTACGACTTCGATGTGGCTACCTGCATGAACTTCCTGCGGAAGTACGACCTGACGGCGGATTTCAAGATGAACATCGAGGCCAACCACGCCACCCTGGCGGGCCATACCTTCGAGCATGAGCTGCGTACTGCTATCGTCAACGGCAGCTTTGGCTCCATCGACGCCAACGAGGGCGACTATCTGCTGGGATGGGATACCGACCAGTTCCCCGCCAACGTGTACAGCGCCACCTACTGCATGATGGAGGTCCTCCGCGCCGGCGGCTTTACCAACGGCGGCCTGAACTTTGACGCCAAGGCCCGCCGTCAGTCCAACACCTTCGAGGATATCCTGCTGGCCTATATCTCCGGTATGGACACCTTCGCTCTGGGCCTCCGCAAGGCGCTGGAGCTAAAAGCGGATGGCCGTCTGGACCAGTTCGTCAAGGAGCGCTACAGCAGCTATGACAGCGGCGTGGGCAAGAAGATTGTGGATGGTGAGATGACCCTGGAGTCTCTGGCGGATTACGCCGAGGGCCTCAAGAGCTTCGATGTGCCCAGCGGCCGTCAGGAGTATCTGGAATCTGTGGTCAACCGGGTGCTGTTCCACTGAGAAATGACATATTGCGGGCCGCCCGGAAGGGCGGCCCTGCCTAAAGGAGGCGCAAGGCTATGAAGGAATATTTGCTGGGTATCGACCTGGGCACCTCCGGTACCAAGACGGTGCTGTTCCGCAGTGACGGTACGGCCATGGCTGCCCACACGGTGGAATACCCCCTCTACCAGCCCCAGAACGGCTGGGCCGAGCAGGAGCCGTCCGACTGGTGGCGTGCCGTGCAGGAGACGGTGCAGGCCGTGCTGCACAAAAGCGGTGTGGCCGCCGCCGATGTTGCCGGTGTGGGCATCTCCGGGCAGATGCACGGTCTGGTGATGCTGGACGAGAGGGGAGAGGTGCTGCACCGCAGCATCCTGTGGTGCGATGGCCGCACCGGCGAGGAGTGCCGTGAGATCACCGAGACTGTGGGCGCGGAGAAACTCATCGCCATCACCGCGAACCCCGCCCTGGCGGGCTTTACCGCCGGGAAGATCCTGTGGGTGCGGAAGCATCTGCCGGAGGTCTACAAGGCCTGCCGTCATATCCTGCTGCCCAAGGATTACATTCGCTACTGCCTCACCGGCCAGTTTGCCACCGAGGTCTCCGACGCCTCCGGCATGAACCTGCTGGACGTGCCCCGGCGGCAGTGGTCCGACGAGATACTGAACAAGCTGGACATCGACCCGGCGCTGCTGGGCCGGATGTACGAGTCTGTGGACGTGACCGGAACGGTGACGGCGGAAGCTGCCGCCCTGACCGGCCTGGCCGAGGGTACGCCCGTGGTGGGCGGCGCGGGCGACAACGCCGCCGCGGCTGTGGGCACCGGTACGGTCCGCTACGGAAAGGCCTTTACGACGCTGGGCACCTCCGGCGTGGTCTTTGCCCATGCGGACAGCGTTTCCATCGACCCGGCGGGCCGCGTACACACCTTCTGCTCCGCCGTTCCCGGCAAGTGGGCGGTAATGAGCTGCACGCTGGCGGCGGGTCAGTCCCTGCGTTGGCTGCGGGATACCTGCTGTGCCGGCGAGGTGGCCGAGGCGGCCAAACAGGGCGTGGACCCCTACGAGCTGATGACGGCCCTGGCCGAGAAAACCCCCATCGGCGCCGACGGCCTGTTGTTCCTGCCCTATCTGATGGGCGAGCGATCCCCGCTGTTGGACGAGAAGGCCCGGGGCGCGTTTATCGGCCTGTCCGGCGGCCATGGCCGCGGCCACCTGATTCGCGCTGTGCTGGAGGGCGTTACCTACTCCCAGCGTCAGTGCGTGGATGTGCTCCGTGGCATGAATGTGCCCACGGAGGAAATGATGGCCTGCGGCGGCGGCGCGCGGAGCGCATTCTGGCGTCAAATGCTGGCCGATGTGTACGGCTGCCCCATCCAGACCGCCAAGGCGGCGCTGGAGGGCCCGGCGCTGGGCGTGGCTATTCTGGCCGGTGTTGGCACCGGTGTGTATCCCTCCGTGGAGAGCGCCTGCGATGCCATCGTCAAGCCGGATACCGTTCTGTACCCCGATGCGGAATGTGGCCGCGCCTATGAGCCCTACTACCAGCTCTATCTGCGGCAATATCCCGCGCTGCGGGAGACCTTCCATGCCCTGGCCGCCATGAGGAGCCGGGCATGAGCGGCGCAAAGCGTATCCTGCCGCTGCTGGCGGTCCTGTGCTTCGCTCTGTTTCTGCTGTACGGCGTCTATTTCAACGCCTTTGGCGCCAACGCCGAGTCCATGATGGACTTTTTCGGCATCACCGAAAGCCGCCAGGGCTTCGTGATGACCATTCAGTCCCTGGGCGGCATCGTGATGACGGTGCTGCTGGGCCTGTTCGGCGAACGGCTCCACAAGCTGTACGGCCTGTTGGCCGGCGCGGTGCTGGTGGGCGTGGCCGGTGTGACCATTGGCACCATGCCCCTGTACGGCAATGACAGCTACGGGCTGCTGCTGGTGTTTGCGCTGATCGGCGGTGTGGGCTATATCACGATCGACTTGCTGATGAACGGCGTCATCGCCGACGTGTTTCCCGAGAAGAAGAGCACGCTGCTGCCCATCGTTCACGGCTTCTACGGTCTGGGCGCCATGCTGGCGCCCCTGCTGGTGACATGGCTTACCGACAGCGGCCGCCCCGCCACCTTTGCCGTACCGTATCTGGTGCTGGGCGCGGCGGCGCTGGTGTTGGGCGCGGTATTCTGGGCGGTGTCCCGCCGCGCCACGCCCCACACGCCCTACGCCGATATGACGGCCCTGCGGGACAGGTCCGTGGCCAACCCGGCGGAGATCTTTCGTGACAAGCGCGCATGGCTCTATCTGCTGTGCTGTTTCCTGTATCTGTGCTTCCAGAACGGCATCGCCGTCTGGCTGCCCAACTACTACAAGACCGTGCACCACATGGCAGGCGGCGCGGCCAACGCCATGCTCACCCTGTTTTTCCTGGGCGCACTGGTGGTCCGTATGCTCTCACCGCTGGTGTATAAGCGTATGCCGGTGCGGACTTTCTATCTGCTTACCTGTTTTTTGTCGGCCGGCGTGTTTGCGGTTTTGCTGCTGACGCCGTCTTTGGCCGTCCAGCGGGTGCTTTTGGTGCTGCTGGGGCTGCTGCAGGGCGCGGAGGTCCCGGCCCTGGTGATCCTTTGCTGCGAGACGTTCCCCACTCGGACGGCTTCGGCCTCATCCATCATCGTGCTGGGCGTATCTCTGTCAGCACTGATCGCGCCCACGGTGCTGGGGCGGCTCATCGAGCAGGTAGGCTACGGCATCCCCCTGTGGGGCCTGACGGCCTGCCTGCCGCTGTCGGCGGCGGTGCTGCTGGCTATACGCCGTGACGCACCGGCGCGGGCATGACCTTGCCTTTTCCCCGGGCAGCGGGCAAGAAACTTCTTCATGGGCGCTACTCCCGCCCACCAAACCTTCCTTATAAAAAACTTCCTTCCTTTATCTCGCTGCCTTTGCTTCAGGCCGTCGGAGGTGTCATTGACGCCTCCGACGGCCTGTGGGCTTTGCGGCTATGCGGGGCGCCCTTGCCGTTTTCCCTGCAAAGCACGCTGCATTCCGCAGTATTTTTGGCAATTTTATTTCGGAAAAGTATTACTTTTTTCCTGTGCTGTGCTATCTTACAGGCGACGGTTAGCCACATCTAACTACTGCGAAATATAGAGGAGCGATCTGCCATGAAGAGATTTGCCATGTTTGCCGCCGGTGTGCTGTTCGGCACCACCGGCATTAAGGTCCTGGACAGCAAGGACACCAAGAAAGCCTAGGGGCACTTTTTTCACGCATTTTTTTCTTATAGCCGCAGTCACAGTACGGTCCGCCGGAGGCCAGGGTATACGTCCGCAAAAGCTTGTCGCGCCGCCGGTCTCACTCATGGTATAGTCCGGATGACACAGAGCCAGCGTCAGGTCGTACGATCCCAGTTCCTGCATCAGTGTGCAGATACCGCACCGGGTAAACTGCCCTTCATAGCCGCTGCCGCCCGGGTATTCGTAAAAGTCCGTCAGCCGTTCCACGTCCGGCCATTCTGGCATGGACAGAACAAATGCGCCAAGCAGGGCACAGTTGACGATATTCATCTTAAAGCGGTCCGCTGTCAGCTGCCGCCGAACAGATACCCAAGGACGCACGGGGCCGTTTCATCACCGGAGATACTGCTTAAGGCGTTTTTTGCCCCCAAATTCCGTGTGGTTGTCTCAGTTTTGCCTGTGTGGGTCAGGTTGTGGGTCAAATGAGAAAACGGCGGCAAATTGAACTTGCCGCCGCATTACTGTTTTCGTACTTTGACCCATATTTTTCAGCAACTTATGCGGTCAACGCAAAATAAAAAAACTGAGCTTTTAACGCAGAAAAACCGCCTAAAAAGGCGGCTTTTCAAAGTTTTTGGTCGGAGTGCGGGGACTCGAACCCCGGGCCTCCTGCTCCCAAACTTATCGGGAATACTTTTTCCGCTCGTTTATAGCGGTTTTCGGCGCTTTTTAATTTGTTTCACTTACTCTTTGGCGCTCTTATCTCCACTGTTTCCGGGTGTTCCGGCGCCGTCTGTGGTAATCTATGTGGTCAAAAACGCTTCCCGCCCGGTTTTCGGTGAAGGTTCACCGATGCCGGACGGGAAGCGTTTTGTGTTGCTGTTGGCTGCATTGTAACTCTGAGCAGGCGGTTATGCAAGTGTTTTCTGCGGAAGAATCAGCTCAAAGTTTGCGGGGCTATAAACAAAGAAATAGGGGCCGGCATGGCGGCACGCTTCATGAAAACTTAGCTGCCCAGGCAGTAATCTCCTGATCAGATACGCCGTTGATTAGCTTCCCGGCTTTCCAGTCCGCGTTCGGGCAAAGTTTTCTCAGCTCGTCCACGGTTTTTCCCATGCCGCTGCCGCCGGAGGTAGCAAAAGGCACCAGAGTCTTCCCGGAAAAATCATAGCTTTCCACGAAGGTATGGATGATATGGGGCGCAACATACCACCAAATCGGGAAACCGATGAACACTGTGTCGTAATCCACCATGTTGGGTATCGTTTCGGTGATTTCCGGGCGGGAGTCCGGGTCATTCATTTCCACGCTGCTGCGGCTCTTTTTGTCCATCCAGTTCAGGTCGGCACTGGTATAAGGAATGGCGGGCCTGATCTCAAACAGGTCTGCGCCCGCAGCCTTTGCCAAACGTTCCGCAACCTTTTTCGTCGTGCCGCTTGCAGAAAAATAGGCTACCAGTTTCTTGCTCATTTCAGTATTTCTCCAATTCGTTATATTCTTCATCACTGACCGGTTCGCACCACTCGTTAGAGGTATCCTCTCCGGGAATCTCTGCGGCGATATGGGAGAACCAGCTGTCTTTCTGTGCGCCATGCCAATGCTTGACTTCGGGCGGGATGGTAATGATGACCGTGCCGGCAGTCAACGACACCGGCGCTTTCCCCGTCTCCTGATACCACCCCTCACCGGCGGTGCAGATCAGCAGCTGGCCGCCGCCTTTTTTCGCGTGGTGGATATGCCAGTTATTCCGGCACCCCGGCTCAAAGGTGACATTTGCCAGAAAAAGTCCATCTTCCGGCTTCGTCAAGGGATTCAGATACGACTGCCCGCTGAAATACCGGGCATAGGCCGTGTTCTCCGCCCCAAGGCCAAACATGTTCTGCCGTGCGAATTCATTTTGATCCATTGTTTTCATGATGTACTGCCTCCTTTTCGCCTCTGAAGCGGTCAGCCCATGTATTGCCGGAAAAACGATTCCATCTTGTCAAAGGGAATCACATCCAGCCGGTCATAGAGGTCGGTATGCACCGCACCTGGAATGATGAGTAGCTCCTTGTTGTCGCCGGTCAGCTTTTCAAAGGCGTCCCTGCTGAAGTAGCAGGAATGTGCCTTCTCTCCGTGGATCAGCAGCACTGCGCTGCGGATCTCGTGGCTGTACTGCAGGATCGGCATATTCATAAAGGACAGCGAGGATGTCACATTCCAGCCGCTGTTGGAGTTGAGGGAACGGGGATGATAGCCGCGCTCTGTTTTGTAGTAGGCGTAGTAATCCTTGACGAATTGGGGCGCGTCCTCCGGCAGCGGATCGACCACACCTCCGGCCAGGGCATATGTGCCGTTTTTGTAGTCCACCGTGCGCTGGGCGCTCATGGCTTTTTTCTTCTCAAAGCGGGCATCACTGGTATCCTCACTGTCAAAATATCCGTTGGCGTTCACACGGGTCATATCGTACATGGTCATAGCCGCTGTCGCTTTGATGCGGGTGTCCATAGCGGCGGCATTGATAGCCATGCCGCCCCAGCCACAGATACCGATGATACCGATTTTCTCTGGGTCAACATTTTCCTGCACAGAAAGAAAATCCACCGCCGCGGAGAAGTCCTCCGTGTTGATGTCCGGGGAAGCCACATACCGGGGACTGCCGCCGCTTTCACCGGTAAAGGAGGGGTCGAAGGCGATGGTCAGAAAGTCCCGCTCCGCCATGGCCTGTGCGTACAGCCCGGAGGACTGCTCCTTGACGGCCCCAAAGGGTCCGCTCACCGCAATAGCCGGGAGCTTTCCCTCTGCATTTTTCGGAATATACATATCCGCCGCGAGGGTGATGCCGTAGCGGTTAGGGAAGGTAACCTTGCAGTGGTCCACTTTTTCGCTTTTGGGAAATGTCTTGTCCCATTCCTGTGTCAAACTCAGTTGCTCCATAATTAGACCTCCTTACCCATCTGATAGGCTTCCTCCAGTGCAGGATGTCCGGCAATATCGCCTACGCCATTCACACCACCTGCAAAGACGGTGCCTGCCAGCTCACACCGTTCAAAGCAGTCCACCCAGCCCTGTACCGCCTTGACGGTTCCCTCGACCGTTTCTTCCCCATCCTCGGCCGCAGCTGCCAGAAGATATGCCTTGGTGAAGGCGTAATCAGAATCAAAGAGCGGGTTGGCACGGTCCAGCATGGTCTTGAGCTGACCGCTGACGCTGTAATAGTAAACAGGCGTAGCAAATACCAGCACATCCGCATCGTGCATTTTGGCGGCAATCTCCACCGCGTCATCGTCGATCACGCAATGGCCAACCTTGAGACAAGCCAGACAGCCCTTGCAGAAACCGTAATTCTTCTCGCGAAGATAAACGGTTTCTACCTTGTGACCGGCTTCCTCAGCACCTTTTGCGAAGGATGCAGCCAGTGTTTCGGAATTGCTGCCCTTGCGGGGACTGGAAGAAATAATCAAAACATTCTTGCTCATAAAAAACTCCTTTTTGTGTCTTGCATTGTGGTTGTTTTACTGATAAACTCATGATAGTACCTGAACCTGACTTTAGGTCAAGTATTATTTTTGAAATTTTTTCAGTTGTTTTGGAGGGAGTTCCATGTATACCATCGGCCAGGTATCCGAACTGTTTGGATTGCCCATATCCACACTGCGGTATTATGACAAGGAAGGGCTGTTCCCCACGATTCAAAGAGATTCCGGCATCCGAAAATTCGGAGAAAAGGAGCTGGAAGCCCTCCGGGTGATCGAGTGCTTAAAAAAGTCCGGCCTGGAAATCAAGGACATCAAACAGTTCATGGCGTGGTGCGTACAGGGCAGCGAGACCTATCCGCAGCGGCGGGAACTGTTCCTCCATCAGAAGGCGGCGGTGGAGGCGGAGATCGAGCGGATGAACCGGGTCCTGGATATGCTGCGCTTCAAGTGCTGGTATTACGAACAGGCGATCCGGGACGGAAACGAAGACCGTCTTTCCCGCTTGCGGCCAGAAGAAATGCCCGAGGAGATCCAGCGGGCTTATGAACATGCGCACAGCATAGATGCGTAGAACGATAAAGCCGGAGAGCAAGTTGCTTGCTCTCCGGACTATTTCACCTTTTTAAAGCGCCTCAAAATGATACCTGGGCTTGCCCAGACTCTTTTTGCCGTACTCGATGGCTTCCGCGCCGCAGCGGCAGATGCACGCCATGCAGTGGGTGCAGTCGCCGCCCCAGACAGGCTTGCCGTTTTGAACCGTGATATTGTTCGTTGGGCAGAGCTTGGCACACTGACCGCAGCCGGTGCAGGCATCGCCGGCCGTAAAAGAATTTGCTTTGACGAAGAAAGAATAGAAAATCGGATTCACCGGGCCACTCATGAAGCGGTCGTAGAGGTTATTGCGGGGCGGAGCGAACTTTTGGCCCGTCTTGATGGCGGAGATCACACGGTCAATGTCCGGCTCCGACTTGGCAACAATCTGCCGTGCTTCCTCCGTCTGCGGCGCGTTGAACATGGCAATGTAATTCTCCGGCATGATGATTTGCGCCGTACCCATGTAGGTGAGCTGTCTCTCCTGGCAGAGCGTGCGGTTATACCCCGCGGCATTGCCAATCTCACTGCCGCAGGTCATGACGAACCAAGCCTGTCTGGCACAGGGAAAGTCCGTTTCTGCCAGATGATCCCGTACAATACGCGGGATGCGCCACGCGTAAGTGGGCGTGACGATAACCAGGCGCTCATCGGATGTGACCGGCGAAGTATCGCCCGCTTTGATGCGATCATTCATGCTGAGAAGCTCGTCGCCCAGGGCTTCCGCGATGCGTTTTGCGATATACCGGCTGTTCCCGGTGCCGGTGAAATACAAAATCATATCAAAATCCCCTCGCAGTGGTCAATCTCGTGCTGAATGATCTCAGCCGTCCAGCCGGTAAAGGTCTTGAGCCGTGTTTGGAACTTCTCGTTCTGCCATTGCACCTTAATGGTCTGGAAACGCTTCGTGCGCCGCGTGCCGGTGCGGGACAGGCAGCCCTCCTCAGCCTCATACGCCCCGGACTGCTTGACGATGACGGGATTGAACATGACCATGTATTCGCCCTCGTTGTCAAAGGCGATGATGCGTTTGTTGACGCCGATCATATTCGCCGCCATGCCTACACAGCCATCCTTATGGGCGACCAGTGTATCCAGCAGATCCTGTGCTACGCCGAGATCCTCTGCCGTAGCAGGTTCAGCCCTCTGAGCCAGAAAAGACTCGTCTTTGCATATTTCACGAACCATTGTTGTTCTCCTTATCCGTTCTTCGCCTTATAGCCAGCGCCCCAGGCCCACATGGCATCCAGGACCGGCTTCAGGCTATAGCCTGTCTCGGTGAGGGTATACTCCACACGCGGCGGCACCTCAGCATAGACCTTGCGGGTGAGCAGCCCCTTCTCCTCCATGTCCCGGAGCTGGGCGGTCAACATCTTCTGGGATACCGTGCCGATGGACTTTTTCAGTTCGCCGAAGCGCTTGGTGCCGTCCATCAGATCCCGCAGAATCAGCACCTTCCATTTGTCACCGATGAGCATCAGGGTGGTCTCCACCGGGCATGCGGGCAGTTCCATCGTAAAACCTCCAATAGTTTCTATTTGGTAACTACAGCACAATATTGTGCTTACTTTACAGCTGATACTTTTGGCCTTATTCTAAAAGCAAGCAAGGCACAAGTCAAGCTGTAAAAACATTGGAGGTTTTATCATGAAAAAAGTTGTTGAATTTCTGACTGCCAACCCGGTTCAGTATCTGGCCACTGTGGGCCGTGACGGGAAGGCCAAGTGCCGCCCCTTCATGTTTTGCTTTGAGCAGGACGGCAAGCTGTGGTTCTGCACCAACAACCAGAAGGATGTCTACAAGGATATGCAGGCCAACCCCTATGTAGAGGTCACAGTTTCCAGCCCCAGCTATGCCTGGATCCGTCTGCACGGCAAGGCCGTGTTTGAGAACAACATGGCCGTCAAGGAGGGCTGCATGAACAATCCCATCGTCAAGGGCCAGTACCAGACCGCTGACAATCCCATCTTTGAAGTTTTCTATCTGGAAGAGCCCCATGGCGTGATTGCTGACTTCTCCGGCAATCCTCCTTACGAGTTCTGATCACCGATGCCGCAATGCCCTGTAAACTGTTTTGCGGGGTATTGCGGTATTCATTTGAAACCGAGAAGCAAAGATGGTACGATAATCTGGGGTGACGCTATGAACTACTTGAAATATCTGGTCGAGGAGATCCATACCACCATCGTTGCCACCGTGGATGACGTGGGGCAACCTGTGACTGCTGCCATCGACATGATGGACTACGATGAGGGCGGCCTGTACTTTCTGACCGCAAAAGGAAAAGGCTTCTATGACCGCCTGAAAAAGCGGGGAACGCTGGCGCTAACCGGCATGAAGGGAACAGACACCATGCACTGCGCCGCCCTTTCCATTCGCGGAAAGGTGCGGGAGCTGGGCGGCGAGTTGCTGCCCCGGCTGTTTGAAAAAAATCCCTACATGAACGAGATCTACCCGGACGCGGCATCCAGAAGTGCCTTGACCGTCTTTGTCATCTATGAGGGTAGCGGTGAATGGTTTGATCTCTCCCGAAACCCCATTGAGCGTGCCAGCTTTACCTTTGGCGGCGCGGAGGAAGTGCAGGAGGGCTACTTTGTTTCGGATGCCTGTATCGGCTGCAAGCTCTGCTACTCCAAATGTCCGCAGAAGAGTATCGACATTTCCGGCAAACCGGCGGTCATTCAGCAGCAGAACTGCCTGCATTGCGGCAACTGCTATGAGATCTGTCCGGCCAGAGCCATTGTGAAACGAGGTTAAGATGAATCAGGCTGAAAAAAGAGTATTTCTCATCCAGCGGTTGCTGGACGAGGACAGGCGCTATCGCGGCAGGGAAGTCCCGGCGGACGCCTATGAGCAGAAGCTTATGCTGCGCTCTCTGATGAACGTCCGTCACCCCAAAGCCATCGACGCCGAATTTCTGACCGTGCAGGACGAATACCTGCGTCAGGAGATTGAAGATGCAGGCATCACCCGCCTGGACGATTTGGAGCCGGTTTGCGGCGATTTCTACCTCTGGCAAGGCGACATCACCCGGCTGGAGTGCGGCGCCATCGTCAACGCGGCCAACAGCGGCATGACGGGCTGCTATGTGCCGTGCCACGCCTGCATCGACAACTGCATCCATACTTTCGCTGGCGTCCAGCTCCGGCTGGATTGTGCCCAGCTCATGAAACACCAGGGTCATGAGGAGCCTACCGGACAGGCCAAAATCACGAAAGCCTACAATCTGCCCTGCGACTATGTCCTGCATACCGTGGGCCCCATCATTGAGGGCCGTGTGACCCCGGAGGATGAGCGCCTGCTGGCCTCCTGCTACCGTTCCTGTCTGGAACTGGCCGGGCAAAACGACGTGGAAAGCATTGCGTTCTGCTGTATCTCCACCGGCGTGTTCCATTTTCCAAATCAGCGGGCCGCTGAGATTGCCGTAGAGACTGTGCAAAATTTTAAAGCGGAAACCGGAAGCGAAATAAAGGTGATTTTCAATGTTTTCAAAGACCTGGACCTCGAAATCTACCGGCGATTACTCACAGAAAATTGAGCGTCTGAAGGCTGAGCTACAAGGCGCGGATGCCATCCTCATCGGCGCGGGCTCCGGCCTTTCCACCTCGGCCGGTCTGACCTATGGCGGCGAACGTTTTCTGAAGTACTTCTCTGACTTCCATGAGAAGTACGGAATCACCGATATGTATTCCGGCGGTTTCTATCCTTTTCCCTCTCTGGGGGAATACTGGGCTTGGTGGAGCCGCCACATCTACTACAACCGTTATGATGTGACGCACGGTAAGCCCTATGCGGATTTGCTGGAGCTGGTCAGGAGCAGGAATTATTTTGCTTTGACAACCAATGTAGACCATCAGTTCCAGCTGGCTGGTTTTGATAAGACACGGCTGTTCTACACTCAGGGCGACTACGGCCTTTGGCAGTGCAGTGAACCGTGCCATCAGGCGACTTATGACAACGAGGCTGTTGTCCGCCGGATGATCGCAAAGCAAATAGATATGCGTGTCCCCTCTGAGCTGATCCCGCGCTGCCCAAAGTGCGGCAGGCCCATGACCATGAACCTGCGCTGCGACGATACCTTCGTGCAGGATGAGGGCTGGTATACCGCAGCTCATCGGTATGAAGATTTCCTGCATCGGCATAGGCACGGCCGTATCCTGTTCCTGGAACTCGGCGTAGGCGGCAATACCCCCGGCATCATCAAAGTGCCGTTCCTGCGCATGACTGCTCAGAATCCTAAGGCCACCTATGCCTGCATCAACCTGGGTGAAGCCATCACAATGAAAGGCATTGAGATGCAGTCCATTCTGCTGGATGCCAATATCGGTGCGGTATTAAGTGATCTGAGATAACCGAAAGAGCATTACGCAAGAACGCTTCCCCCCGAGTCGATGATGTATTTCCGACTCAGGACGGGAAGCGTTTTGCGTTTCAGGTTGTTTGGATTGTAACTTTGAGGAAAGGGTTGTTCAAGTGTTCTGCGGAGGAAGCAGCTCAAGTTTTGCACCACGATACCTTACATACAACCGCCCATGGTAAGAATGATTTTTGTATGCTTGTACCCCCTGTTTCTGCTGCTACATTCCATAACTATAAAATAGTCGCTCTCATCTTCAGCCATCACAACGATGCCTTGAGAATAATCAGTTTTCCAGAGCGGTTTAACACCATAATATGAGGCAACTACCTCATTTGTTGGATTTGGCAATTCTACATTAAAACCATTTTCAAATAACCATGCATGGTAATTTTTCAGAGCCGGAGGTGGGCCCATTACCTGAAATGACATTATTATTGCTGATTGAAACTCCATCTCGTCTTCGAGATTAATCACATACCTTTCAGTAGGATCAAGCGTGTATTCATTGTTAGAGGGTATCGTTTCCGACCTATCATTGAGCCTAATTATTTTCATTATGTTACTCCTGTTTTATTCTGCATTCGGTCGTGTACTGGCATATGGTTGATTTTGTGATACAAATTTATCTACGTTCAAAAAAGCTTTGCCTAACTCATTTAAGCTAAGTATCATCATATACTCAGCGACTTCTCCTGCATGGTCAATACTTCGCATCGGGCTGAGCTTTTTACGAAATTCTTCAAATGTGTCTCCTACAACTAACCATTCACCGTCCTCTTTATCGTAGTAACAGTGATATTCGCGCCAAAGATTCATATCATTTTCTTCAAAAAATTCTTCATCGGCGGAAAATATCGCCCACGGGAACAGTCTTGGAAAAACCTCAGTGTATGGCGTAAAGGGAAACCAATATGGATATGAATATTTTTGAACACTTTTCCCGTCGTTGACAATTAGTTCCGTGTCTCCCTTGCCGCTACTCTTGTTGACCCATTCAGTTGAATGCAATTTTACCTCTCCGCCACTTTGGATGATCTGCATAAATTTTTTCTGAGACAATAAGAAGTTGTAATTTGTAATATGCTGTGGCAAATTCGTAAACGAAAGAAGTTTTTGGCTTGATGATTCAGATAAAAAAACTTGATTCATTGGAACTTTGACAAAAAAGCCGTTCCCTTTTCCGCCATTAGTTCTTTGAATAGTTTCAGAAGTTAACTTTTCCCAAATGCACATATCATCGTCAGGATTATACAAAACCACAATGCAGGGCAAAGAATTCTTAGTCCAATAATTGTATTGTCTTTCATTAATCCCTCGAAAAATAATGCATTCGTCTTTTCTCTCTTTAAACCAACTTGCGCCGGATTTTATTTGCAACGCAAGTAATTGTTTTGATTCGCCTGTCGGTTCTGTTAACTC
>ERZ1034998.534-NODE-534-length-24530-cov-5.738590_pt1 | contig 24530 bp, 20 predicted proteins | sample MGYA00520621_ERZ1034998 | MGnify/ENA primary metagenome ERZ1034998 (study PRJEB33766, sample SAMN09781748) | gut metagenome | biome: gut microbiome | host: Homo sapiens | place: Madagascar | study: EMG produced TPA metagenomics assembly of the PRJNA485056 data set...
GCCCGCTTAGAAGAACTAAAAAGTTTGAGTGCAATCTTTCTGCCACGGACAGTCGGGCGTGGAGTGTCGAAGCCAACGAGAGATATAATCTTATTACCGCCAGATGGTTGTACTAGAATTTCGCAATTTGCGGTGGTGCTTTTTCCCAAAAGGAGAAGTGGTCAAAATACGTTGCATTATGTATACAAATACAATATAAATAAACCCGCAGCCAACCATTATAGATTAGAAACAGGAGGCACACTATGAGACTGGTAATCGTCCGGCACGGAGATCCGGACTATGAACACGATACATTAACCGAAACAGGTTGGAAAGAAGCCGAGCTGGTCGCAGACCGCATCTGCAGGCTCGAAGTCAGGGACTTCTATGTGTCCCCGCTCGGACGAGCACAGGACACCGCATCCTGCACCCTAAAAAGGCTTGGAAGAACCGCCGAGACGATGGACTGGCTGCAGGAATTTCCACCGGAGATCTACCGTCCGGACAGCGAAGCGCTGTCATCCGTCTGCTGGGACTGGCTCCCGCAGGATTGGACAACAGAGCCGAAATATTACAACGTAGACACATGGGCGGACACCGAGATCATGCGGCAGGGGCATGTGAGAGAAACCTACGACATGGTATGCAACAGCCTCGATGGGCTGCTTGCCGGGCACGGATATGTGCGGGAAGGCAACTATTACCGGGCAGAGACGCCAAATAACGACACACTGGTATTCTTCTGCCATTTTGGACTGGAATGTGTGCTGGTCAGCCATCTCGCACATGTATCACCGATGATCCTGTGGCATAATTTCTGCGCGGCGCCGACCTCGGTCACAACCGCGATCACGGAAGAACGGAGGGAAGGCATCGCATCCTTCCGCGTCAGCGGCTTCGGGGACACCTCCCATCTATACGCAGGAGGCAGAGAGCCGTCATTTTCCGCGCGCTTTTGCGAATGCTACACCAACGCGGACGAACGGCATGATTAAGAACGATCAGGAGTTAAAAAATGAGTGCACAAGACAATGTAGAAAAAGTATTACGAAGCCTGCACGTTATGCTTTCCAAAAGTGAACCGGTAAGCGGGCAGCCGGGCAAGGTGATCGTCGACAAACAGGAGATGGTCGATCTGCTATCCGAGCTGAACAAAGGCATGTACGCGATCATGGATGAGTACGAGCTTACCACACAGAGCAGGGATCGCGCAGAGCGCGAATTTCAGAAGCATGGCGAGGAGATCATCCGCAACGCCAACCACAAGGCGGAGGATATCTACGCAGCATCTGTCATGTATACAGATGAGGCATTGAGCCATACGCAGGAGATCATGCGCATGGCATCAAGCGCAGTCGAGACGATCTGCGAGGAGCTTGCCCGCAAGCTGAAAGAGGAAGAACATACGGTAAAGACGAACCAGCTTGAACTGAAATCCCAGCTTCAGGATCTCGTCGATACCGATAAATACCTGAAGCTTATCGAGGACCGCAACCGCGAGATCGAGAAGGAAAAAGAACGCAGAGAAGGAAAAACGCCGGAAAATAAGGCATCCATCTACGCAAACCGCAAAACGGAGGTTCGCGTCAACAAAGAGTATCTTGAGAAGCTCGGACTTGCAGAAGAAAAAGAGGACACCGGGGAAGAACCGGATGGGGACGAACCAACGCAGGAAGAGACAGCAAACCAGAACAAACCGGCAAAGAATGCACCGGAGGAGGAGAAGTCCTTTTTCCGCAAGGCATTTGGCAATGTACACAGAAAGGAATAAACCGTGACGATCTTAGTATGTGATGACGACAAAGAAATTGTAGATGCGATCGAAATCTATCTGCTTCAGGAGGGCTACGAGGTCTGCAAGGCGTATGACGGCGAGCAGGCGGTTGCCATGATGAAGGAGAAAAAGATCGATCTGATGATCATAGATGTGATGATGCCGAAGCTAGACGGCGTGCGCGCGACGCTGCAGATCCGCAAGGAAAGCAGCATCCCGATTATTATCCTGTCCGCCAAGGCGGAGGATACAGACAAGATCCTCGGCTTGAATGTCGGCGCGGACGATTACATCACCAAGCCATTCAACCCGCTTGAGCTGGTTGCGAGAGTCAAATCCCAGCTCCGGCGCTATACGACCTTTTCCAATCAGGCGAACGTGGAGGCGGAGGAGGTCTATGAGGTCAGAGGACTTACCATCAATGATACGCTGAAAAAGGTATGCGTGGATGGCGAGGAGGTCAAGCTGACACCGATCGAGTACAACATTCTGCTCTTGCTTGTCAAGAACAAAGGCAAAGTGTTCTCGATCAACCAGATCTACGAGAGCATCTGGAATGAGGAGGCGATCGGGGCAGACAACACGGTTGCCGTACATATCCGCCACATCCGCGAGAAAATAGAAATCAATCCCAAAGACCCAAGATACCTAAAGGTTGTATGGGGAGTCGGCTACAAGATCGAGGCTTAATACTATGAAGAAATACACGCTGGGGAGAAAGCTATTTGCAGCAGTTTTGCATCAGATGTTCATGATCATGGTGATCTGCAGCCTGTTTGCGATGGATACGCTGGTGCGGGCGCATGAGATGGAATACCTGATGGCATTTAGCATGTTGTCCGTCATCGGGCTGGTCGGCACGTTTATCGCGCTCGCTTACCTGACAAATGTATCCGGATACCGGGACGAGGATGAAAAAGAAGTATTTTTTCACCCGGTCGACAAAGTGTACGGTGATGTTTTTGTTGTCCTATTCGTCGTTGTGATATGGCTGCTGCTGCGCTATACGATCCGCCTGAGAGGGCAGCAGTTTGAGCTGGCAGGACTTTTAGTGGCTGCCGGAACGCTGGCATATCTGTTTGATATCATCTTTCTGACATTTTACTTAAGCATCATACGCCGCTCCAAGGCAAATATACTGTATACAAGAACGCTTTTGTACACCATTTATTCCAAAATATCCGAGCGCATGGAGGCACAGCAGCGGCATCAGCCGGTCTCAAGAAAGGCGCGGGAGCAGCGGAAGATCTGTGATGCGATCGAGGCGATCGCGGCCGGCGCACTGGACACCACACTTGCGGTGGAGGAGTTTCACGGCACGGAGAAGAATATGGCGGAGGCGGTCAACCACATCCGCGACGGCATGAGTGAAGCACTTGCAAAGAGCATCCGCAACGAGCGTATGAAAGCCGACCTCATCACAAACGTGTCGCACGACATTAAGACACCGCTCACATCCATTGTCAATTATGTCGACCTGCTAAAGCGGGAGGAGATCAACAACGAAAATGCGCAGAAGTACATCCGCATTCTGGACGATAAATCCCAGCGGCTGAAGCAGCTTACCGAGGATCTGGTGGAGGCATCCAAGATCAGCTCCGGCAATGTGAAGCTCGATATGCAGCGTATCGACTTCGTGGAGCTTTTGTGTCAGACCGGCGGCGAGTTCAACGAGCGCTTCGAGGAGAGACACCTGACGATTGTGACGAAGCTTCCGCACGCTCCGGTCTACATCCGGGCAGACGGACGGCAGCTCTACCGCGCGATCGAGAATCTGTACACCAACGCGGCAAAATATGCGCTTGAAAAAACGCGCGTCTACGTTGAGCTTGGCGTGGAGAAGGACAAAGCTGTTTTTACCATGAAGAACATATCCAAGAACGTCTATCAGGGAGATCTGGCAAACGGTGCTCTGACCGAGCGTTTTGTCCGGGGTGAGACTTCCCGGACGACCGAGGGAAGCGGACTTGGACTTTCCATCACAAAGAGCCTGACTGAGCTGATGGGCGGCATATTTACGCTGACCATCGACGGAGACCTGTTTATTATTACGGTTTCGTTTGGAATTGCTTGATAAAAATAACCGCAAACGATATACTATACCCAAAAATATAACGATCATAACGGAGGTAAACACAATGAAGTTATACGAACAGGGCGCGTACCTTATCAATGGTAAGGACGTTGTCATTCAGTCACCGGAAGCACCAGCGGCTGTAAAGAGCAGGACGGGCAAGGACGTAAACGTTGCAGAAGCAAAGAAAAATACGATTGCTTACGGTATTCTGGCAGCGCACAACACATCCGGCAACATGGACAAGCTGCAGATCAAATTCGACAAACTGACCTCACATGATATTACCTTTGTTGGAATCATACAGACAGCAAGAGCTTCGGGACTTGAGAGATTCCCGATCCCGTATGTGCTTACCAACTGCCACAACAGTCTTTGTGCAGTCGGCGGAACGATCAACGAGGATGACCACATGTTTGGACTTACCTGTGCCAAGAAGTACGGCGGGGTATATGTACCGCCTCATCAGGCAGTCATCCACCAGTATGCGCGCGAGATGCTCGCAGGCGGCGGCAAGATGATCCTCGGATCCGATTCCCACACCCGTTATGGCGCACTCGGCACAATGGCGATCGGAGAGGGCGGTCCGGAGCTTGTAAAGCAGCTTTTGAACAAGACCTATGATGTGGATATGCCGGAGGTTGTCGGTGTATATCTGACGGGAGAGCCGATGAAGGGCGTAGGTCCGCAGGACGTTGCGCTTGCGATCATCGGAGAGGTATTCGACAAGGGCTTTGTAAAGAACAAGGTCATGGAGTTTGTCGGACCGGGCGTATCCAATTTAAGCGTTGACTTTCGAATCGGTGTGGACGTAATGACCACAGAGACCACCTGCCTGTCCTCCATCTGGAGAACCGATGACAAGGTAAAGGAATTTTATGAGATCCACGGCAGAGAGGATGACTTTGAGGAGTTAAATCCGGGCGAGATTGCTTACTATGACAGCTTTATCGAGATCAACCTCAGCGAGATCAAGCCAATGATCGCAATGCCGTTCCATCCGAGCAACACCTACACGATCGAGGAGCTGAACGCGAACCTTCTCGACATCCTCGACGACTGCGAGAAGCGCGCAGAAGTCAGCTTCGACGGCAAGGTTAAGCTCGATTTAAAGAGCAAGGTACACAACGGCAGGCTCTACGTTGATCAGGGTATCATCGCAGGCTGTGCCGGAGGTGGATTTGAGAATATCTGTGACGCTGCCGACATCTTAAAGGGAGCATCCATCGGCTCAGACGAATTTACGCTCAGCGTATATCCGGCATCCACACCGATCTATATGGAGCTTGTAAAGAACGGCGCAGTAGCAAAGCTTCTTGAGACAGGCGCGATCGTAAAGACCGCTTTCTGCGGACCGTGCTTCGGAGCAGGAGATACTCCGGCAAACAATGCCTTCTCCATCCGTCACTCCACAAGAAACTTCCCGAACCGCGAAGGCTCCAAGGTACAGAACGGACAGGTATCCTCCGTTGCGCTTATGGATGCACGTTCCATCGCGGCAACCGCAGCAAACAAGGGCTACCTTACCGCAGCGACCGATATGGATGTCAACTATACCAAGCCGAAGTATTTCTTTGACAAGACGATCTACGAGAACCGCGTATTTGACAGCCACGGTGTAGCCGATCCAAATCAGGAGATCCAGTTCGGACCAAACATCAAGGACTGGCCGGCAATGAGTGCGCTTCCGGAGAATCTTGTACTGAAGGTCGTATCCGAGATCCATGATCCGGTAACCACGACCGATGAGCTGATCCCGTCCGGTGAGACCTCGTCCTTCCGCTCCAACCCGCTTGGACTTGCAGAGTTTGCATTGTCCAGAAAAGATCCGGAGTATGTCGGACGAGCAAAGGCAATCCAGAAGGCACAGAAGGCAGTAGAGGCAGATGAGTGTCCGGGTAAGGCATTCGAGGAGGTTGCCCCGGTTATGCAGGCGATCAAAGCCGCTTTCCCGGAAAAGGACTTCCACGATGGCAGACTCGGCGACAATATCGGCTTCGGAAGCACGATCTTTGCGGTAAAGCCGGGCGACGGCTCTGCGCGTGAGCAGGCTGCTTCCTGCCAGAAGGTACTCGGCGGCTGGGCAAATATCGCAAATGAATATGCGACAAAGCGTTACCGCTCCAACCTTATCAACTGGGGAATGCTTCCGTTCATCATTGACGAGGGCGAGCTTCCGTTCAGGAACTTAGACTATCTGTTCCTGCCGGATATCCGCAAGGCTATCGCAGACGGTGCGACAGAATTTACGGCATACGTTGTGAAGGAAGGAAAGCTTGAGCCGTTTACCCTCAAGATGGGTGCGCTTACGCCAGACGAACAGGAGATTATCCTGAAGGGCTGCCTGATCAATTATTATCGTGGATAAGGAGGGCAAGTGATTGTCGGAATCGAAAAAACCAAAAACAGGTGCACAGATCGAACGTATCACGGAAGATGACCGTGAAGAGATCATACTTCATAAGAACTTTTATATCAGCATCGGGCTGATGGTGTTTGTGACCATAGCCGCGTGTATCCTGTTTTTCTTTGTCATTCAAAGATATGAGGGCTTTGCGGATGCGTGGAACAAGGTCATAAAGGCGGCACAGCCGATCATCATCGGTCTTGTGGTCGCATATCTGCTCAACCCTATCATGAAGTTCTGGGAACGGACGTTTTTCCGCCTCTTTGGAAAACGGATGAAGAAGGAGAGCCGGGCGAGAAAGCTGTCAAGAGGTCTTGGAATCGCCTGCGCCATACTGGTACTGCTTCTGATCATCGTGCTGTTTATTGCTGCGATCGCACCATCGGTAGTCAGCAGTATTGCAATGCTGATCGAAGTGCTGCCGGGACAGGTACAGAATCTGGTGCGCTTTATCCAGGCAGGCGATTTTGGCGATAGTGAAGCTGCGGCTGTGCTCAGTGATGTGCTGATCAACGCGACAAACTATGTAGAGACCTGGGCGCAGGAGGATCTGCTCCCGCTCATCCAGTCCTCCATCGCATCGATCACAACCGGTGTGATCAGTGTGGTCAAGGTCATTGTCAACTTTGTCATCGGACTGTTTGTAGCCGCGTATGTCATGTCCATTCAGGAGACGCTGCAGGGACAGAGCAAAAAGATCGTTTTTGCAGTTTTCCGCCCGCGCGTAGGCAACATCATCGTGCATACCGTGCGCAAATCCAGCTCGATCTTCGGTGGCTTCATAACCGGAAAGATCATAGATTCCGCGATCATCGGAGGAATCTGCTATGTCGGATGCCTGATCCTGCATATACCGTCTCCGATCCTTGTCGCAGTTATTGTCGGCGTGACGAACATTATCCCGTTCTTCGGACCGTTTATCGGAGCAATCCCGGCATTGCTGCTGGTAGTGATCCAAAGTCCGTGGCATGCACTGTATCTGCTCATTTTCATCATCGTGCTGCAGCAGGTGGATGGCAATATCATCGGACCGAAGATCTTAGGTGACTCCACCGGATTATCTTCATTCTGGGTTATGTTTGCGATCCTTGTATTTGGCGGTATCTGGGGATTCTTCGGAATGCTCCTCGGCGTACCGATCATGGCGGTTATCTACTATATCGCAGGCAAGCTGGTGCGCTACGGACTTGCGAGACGTAAGCTGCCGACACCAACCTCTGACTATGTAAAAATGCGGGGCGTAAATCTCGACACGAACACGCTGCGCTACACCCCTTTGGACGAGTTTGCGGAGGAAGAAGCACAGGGCGCTGCACCGGCAGACGGGCAGAAGCCGGAGGCTGAACAGGAAAAGCAGGAAGATGGGGCTGCGCAGAAATAACAGCCTGACAAAAATAAACAAGAACAAGTAATAACCGGCACCAGAGTTTGCGACCCTTTAAAGGTACAGGCTCTGGTGCTTTTGCGTTACTATTTACAAAAACATTCGCAATTCTTTTCCCATATTTTTTTGACAACACATAGGGCGTATGATAAACTAAATATAGGTTTCTATACCCTTTTTCGGGTGAGAGATACACCATATTAAAAAGTCTGAGGTGGACTTCATTGGATAAGTACGAATACAATCTAAAAATAGATCAAATGAAAACGCTTTGTGCGGAGGGCAATTACACCGCAGCTGCGGAGCTTGCGGATTCCATCAGCTGGAACAAGGTCAAGAATGTAAATGCGCTGGTTCGTGTCGGAGAGATTTACGAGAAGGTCGGACGTTATGAGGAGAGCAAGGAGATTTTGCTCTGCGCGTATGACCGTTCCCCGATCGGGCGTATGATAATCTACCGTCTGGCAGAGGTCGCAGTCAAGATGAAGGACTTCGATGCTGCGGAGGAGTATTATCAGGAGTTTGTGGAGATCGCACCGCATGACAATCTGCGGTATGTACTGCGCTACGAGATTGAGAAGGAACGCGGCACGGATATTTCCAAGTTGATTGACATTCTCGAAGAATTCAAAGAGAAAGAGTATACCGAGGAATGGGCATTCGAGCTTGCGAACCTTTATCATCAGGCGAACGAGAGTGAGAAGTGCGTGGAGGCATGTGATGAGCTGATTCTCTGGTTTGGCGACGGACCTTATGTGGAGCGCGCGTTGGAGCTTAAGATGCTCTACCAGCCGCTTACCAGGGCACAGGAGGAGAAGTACCGCAAGTTCCGTCTGGCAAAGGAAGGCATCACGGCCATCGGTGCAGATGAGATGAAGCGTGCCGGGGAATATGTACACGATCCGGTCGAGATCCCACAGGTATCTATTTCTCCGGAGCGCTTTAATACCGTCAATCTCCAGAAGGAGATCGCAAAGGGTATGCAGCAGATCATCGATGCAACAGAGAAGACGACTGTCAACGATACCATTGACAATATCAAGAAAATCGTTGGTGACAACATCCCATATCTGCAGCTCCAGAAGCAGGAAGAGGCGGCAAACCATCATATCGAGACAGATGAGGAGATCGACGGTTCGCTCAAGCTTAATTTCCAGGAGTTTCTCGGTGAGGAGAACGATGGACAGATGAGCCTTGTGGTCAATGAAAAGACCGAACTTGAGCGTCAGATCACCGGACAGATCACAATAGAGGATGTTCTTGAAGAATGGGAAAAGACCAAGCGCGCTGCGGAGGCTGCACTTCAGGATGCAGAGCAGAGACGACTTGAGTCGGCAAAGGCGCGTGCATTGCAGGAAGCCGGAGACATCATGGATCGTCTGAACAACGTGATTCCGCAGCTGGACGCAGGCGTCAGCCCGAAGGAGCTTTTGGAGAAGGAATATCTTTCCAATGCGGGTGAGGCAGTAGAGGCAGAGCGCGCAGTTTCTCACACAGAGGAGGTCGCAGAAGAAATCACACCGGACGAAGCGGTAGTGCCGATCCCGACCGAACAGATACAGGATGCGGAGGACGGGTTCGCGCCTTCACAGGACGAGCCGGCAGAGGAAGAGCCGCCACAGGATACATTCGAAGATGGGCAATTTCCGGAGATTGCGGAAGAAACAATACCGCCGCAGGATGTGCCTGCTGAAATCCCGGAGCTTCCGCAGGCTGCGGAAGAAGCAACACCGCCGCAGGATGCGCCTGCCGAAATCCCAGAGCTTCCGAAGATTGCAATGCCGGAAGATCTTGGACTTGACGACGTGGAACCGGAAGAAACGGTGATCGATCACCTTACCAATGAACAGAAGGCAATTTTCTCCTATTTTGTCCCAGTTAAGGGGATGGAGAGCCAGTTGTGCCAGGCTTTGACACATGCGGTACGGCATCTGAAGGAAGACCGCACGGCGTCCACCGGCAATATCATCATTCAGGGCGGACAGGGCTGCGGAAAGACCATGCTTGCAACGAGCATCATCAAGGTGCTCCAGAAGGAGTGCGGCAGACCGAATGGCAAGGTCGGAAAAATCGATGCACAGGCACTCAACAAAAAGGATATTCAGGCACTCTTGCGCAAGGTTTCCGGAGGCTGCCTGATCATCGAACGCGCAGGGGATCTCTCAAGAGAATCTGCGGTAACATTATCTTTACTGCTCGCACAGGATGACAGCGGCGTGCTTGTGATCCTTGAGGATACAACAAAAGGAATCCGTAAGGCTCTTATGCAGGACGACGGGTTTGCCAAGAAGTTCACGGAGAGAGTCAGTGTACCGATCTTTACCAATGATGAGCTGGTAACCTTTGCGAGATCTTATGCCAAGGAGCTTGGATATGAGATCGACGAGATGGCGGTGTTGGCGCTTTACAACCGCATCAGCAATATCCAGCGGCTGGATCAGGCAACCACACTTACCGAGGTAAAAGAGATCGTGGATGAGGCGATTGACCGTGAAGCACATGGCGGAATCAAAAAGGCGATCAGTATTCTGACCGCTGCAAGATATACCGACGATGACTGCATCGTCTTAAGAGAGAAGGATTTCAAGTAGTAAGGTGGAGGGGTAAATGAATAATTTTACAGAGATGGACTGTTACCTGTTTGGACAGGGGACACACTATGACATCTACCGCAAGATGGGCGCACATGCCGCAACCGTAGATGGAAAAAAAGGAGTAATTTTTGATGTATGGGCACCGCATGCTGCAAGTGTAGCTGTTATCGGTGACTTCAACGAGTGGAACGAGAGCGAATACCGGATGAACCGCGTACAGCCGGAGAGCATGGGCGTGTACGAGCTTTTCATTCCGGGGGTAAAAGAGGGTGCTCTTTACAAGTTCCTGATCTACACGCCGGACGGAAGAAAGCTGTATAAGGCAGATCCGTTCGCAAACTATGCGGAGCTTCGACCGGGAACCGCTTCCGTGGTAACTGATATCAGCCATTTTAGATGGTCTGATTCTGTGTGGATGAAGTCCCGCGCAGAGGCAGCAAAGGAAGATATTTATGCGCAGCCGATGTCGATCTACGAGGTACATCCGGGATCATGGATGCGTCATCCGGGACGTGAGGACGAGGGCTTTTATACATATCGTGAGCTGGCAAAATCGCTGATTTCCTATGTAAAGGAGATGGGCTACACGCATATCGAGCTTATGGGAATCTCCGAGTATCCGTTTGATGGTTCCTGGGGCTATCAGGTTACCGGATATTACGCACCGACCTCCCGCTACGGCACACCGAAGGATTTTGCATACTTCGTAAATGAGTGCCACAGGAACAAGATTGGCGTGATCCTGGACTGGGTACCGGCGCATTTTCCGAAGGATGCGCACGGGCTTGCGGAGTTTGACGGCACGGCACTTTTCGAGTATGCCGATCCGCGCAAGGGAGAGCATCCGGACTGGGGTACGAAGATCTTTGACTACTCGCGCACAGAGGTTAAGAATTTCCTGATTGGAAGCGCGCTGATGTGGGTTGAGAATTATCATATCGACGGACTTCGCGTGGATGCAGTTGCATCGATGCTCTATCTGGATTACGGCAAGGAAAACGGTCAGTGGATTCCGAACAAATACGGTGGCAACAAGAACCTCGAAGCGATCGAGTTTTTCAAGCATATCAACACGCTGATCCTCGGAAGAAATCCGGGCGCTGTCATGATCGCGGAAGAATCGACTGCATGGCCGAAGGTGACCGGCAAGGTTGAGGAGGATGGTCTTAACTTCTCCTACAAGTGGAACATGGGCTGGATGCATGACTTCCTGGATTATATGAAGCTTGACCCATATTTCCGCAAGAATAACCACAACAAGATGACGTTTGCCATGAGCTACAACGAGAGCGAGAAGTATATTCTGGTACTTTCCCATGACGAGGTCGTTCATCTAAAATGTTCCATGCTTAACAAGATGCCGGGACTTGAGGGGGATAAGTTCAAGAACCTGATGGCGGGATATGCCTTTATGATGGGACATTCCGGCAAGAAGCTTCTGTTCATGGGACAGGAGTTCGCGCAGGAGCAGGAGTGGAGCGAGGCAAGAGAGCTGGACTGGTATCTTCTTGAGAACCCGAACCACAAGAAGGTTCAGGACTGGATGAAGGAATTGCTTCATATCTACAAGAACAATCCGTGTATGTACGAGCAGGACACTACCTGGGCGGGCTTTGAGTGGATCAATGCGGATGACTGCGACAGAAGTATTTTCAGCTTCGTGAGAAAGAGCAAGGATGGTCAGAACAATCTGTTGTTTGTGATCAACTTCACTCCGGTGGAGCGTTTAGAGTACCGTGTCGGTGTTCCGAAGAAAAAGAGCTACAAGCTGATTTTGAACAGTGAGGACAAGAAATTCGGCGGCGAGGATGAAACGCGCCCGACAAGCTACAAGGCAGAGAAGATTCTTTGCGATGGCAGGAAATACTCCTTGGCTTACCCGCTTCCGGCGTATGGCGTAGCGGTATTTAAGTTTTAAATAAAGTTCTGGGTAATCCGGAATATGCGTAAAAGCAGCGTCAACCGGGGTGTTTTACAAACAACCTCAGCCGGCGCTGCTTTTTGGTATGGGGGATTGTGCAGGGCAGAATGAAGCTATAAAAGGATTTTACAAAGAGGTATTTAAGAATGAACGAAAAATGGAATGAATTATATAACGCGGCGAAGAAGGTTTTGAGACCGAGGGAGGTCTCAAAAATAATCGAAGCAGGCGGTGTTGCGGCAGCCGTGGAATCCGTATCAGGGAATATCTATGTTGGAGTCTGCGTTGACACCGCGTGTACGCTGGGTGTCTGTGCCGAGCGCAATGCGATTTTTAACATGATCACAAATGGAGAGGACGCGATCAGGCGGGTTATTGCGATCAATCGTGATGGAAAAGCGATCCCGCCATGCGGAGCGTGCCGCGAATTTATGACGCAGCTAATGCCGGAGGATTACCGCAATATCGAGATCATGATGGATTACGACAACGGGCGTGTCGTAACGCTTGGCGAACTTACGCCGGAGTGGTGGTTGTAGGAGCTGGGAAATAGCGTGGTAAGGGGAGCGTTTCTTGGCGGAGAAATGCTATATTGATATAGATAATTTGAAAGGCGGTGAACTCACAAGATGAGGCTTATTCGAGGTAACTACTCGGTGCAGTTGTAAATCTGGCAACAGGTTGTATCGAGGTTATTTTATGATGTTGTCAGGTTGGCTGCACCTTTAATTGATGTATAAAAATAACATTCAAAAAGGAGTAGCTACGATGAAAGAAAATGAACTTATAAATATTTGGAAAAGAGAAGAAAGTATTGCACACATCCACGGGTGGGACTTTTCGCATATCGAAGGGAGATATACGGAGGAATCGGACTTGCCTTGGGGCTATCAGCATATCATACAGGATTACCTAAAGCCGGAAATGAAATTGCTGGATATCGATACAGGTGGCGGCGAATTTCTGTTATCACTCTGCCATCCTTATGAAAAGACATGTGCGACCGAAGCCTATCCCCCAAATGTTCAGTTATGCAGAGAGACCTTACTGCCGCTTGGGATTGATTTCCGTGCGGGTGACGGAAGAGATCCGCTGCCATTTGGTGATGCTGAATTTGACATTGTCATCAATCGTCATGGTGATTTTAATGCAAAAGAAATACATCGCGTTTTGAAAGGCGGAGGAATTTTTATCACCGAACAGGTGGGAGCTGAAAATGACCGTGAATTGGTGGAACTTCTCTTAGGTAAAACGGAGCTTCCATTCCCGCAACAGTATCTGGACATCGTAAGCAGACAGTTTTGTGATGCCGGTTTTGAAATCCTGGATGCACAGGAATGCTTCAGACCGATCAAATTTTTCGATATAGGTGCGCTCGTCTGGTTTGCACATATTATAGAGTGGGAATTTCCTGATTTCTCTGTGGATAAATGCAAGGACAGATTGCTGTATGCACAACAGATTTTAGAGCAAAACGGTTGCGTTGAAGGAAAGATCCATCGCTTTTTATTGGTGCTGCGCAAGCCGAAATAGAATTTACCGGAAGGAGAACAAAATGCAATATAAAGAAAAAGTAGTCCTGAAAAACGGACAAGACTGCATAATACGAAATGCCGTTTATGAAGATGGACCTGCAATGTCGGAGCTGTTCGTGGTGACACACAGCGAGTCGGATTATCTGCGTTCCTATCCGGACGAGCACAAATTTGATGCAAAAAGCGAGAGCGAATATCTCCGGAAAGTAGCCGAGAGCGATAACGAAGTAATGCTGTTGGCTGTCATAAACGACAAAATCGTTGCAACGGCAAGCGTTTCTGCCGTTGGCAATAAGTACAAAGTCAGACATCGCGCAGAATTTGGCGTTGATGTTGTAAAGGCATACTGGGGACTTGGCATCGGCAAAAAGATCATGAATGCCTGCGTGCAATGCGCTCAAAATGCAGGTTACAAGCAACTGGAGCTGGAGGTTGTCGCAGATAACGGGAGAGCGGTCAATATGTACAAAAACATTGGGTTCGTAGAGTATGGGCGCAATCCGCTTGGATTTATCTCGAAGTATTCCGGCGCGCAGGAGCTTGTATACATGAGGCTGGTATTATGAATTTGATTTATAGAAAAGCAAACTTCATGACTTAGATATTTTAACGGAGACGAGGATAGAAACATGGAAACAGTATACATAGCCGGTGGCTGCCTTTGGGGCGTGCAGCACTTTTTTGATAGCCTGCCGGGCGTTCAAATGACAGAGGCAGGAAGAGCCAACGGAAAAACAAGCTCTCTGGACGGTGAGTATGACGGATACGCAGAGTGTGTAAAGGTTATCTTTGATGAAAAGGCAACCACGATCACAGACCTTATGGGGCATCTCTTTGAAATAATTGATCCGTACAGCCTTAACAAGCAGGGCGTTGATGTTGGGAAAAAGTATAGAACCGGAATATACAGTACATCTGCGGCGCATCTTGAAGAAGCCAGAAATTTTATTGAACAGCGGAAAGATCGGGATAGAATTGTTGTAGAAGTGCTGACATTAACCAATTATGTCAGAAGCGCTGAGGAGCATCAGCATCATCTGGATCGATTTCCGGAGGATTGCAGCTACTGCCATATCCCGGACGCGGTACTGAATAAGTACAGGCATAAATAAAAACCTTATGGAGGAGCGACTTTGAAAACTGTTACGATCTGCGGAAGCATGAAATTTGCGGAAGAAATGAAACGAATTGCGTTTGATTTGAAGGCAAAGCATGATATGTGTGTGCTGCAATGTGTTTATAATGAAGATAAATTGGAGCTTGGCGAAGAGGATATAAAAGCTCTAAATTCGGCACATTTTAAAAAGATAGAACTTGCAGATGCGGTTTATGTGGTTGATCTTCACGGTTATATTGGCGAGCAGGTGGAGAAGGAGATTGCGTTTGCAAAAAGTCTTGGAAAGGAAGTAATTTATCATACAGAATTTCTAAAAGATGCTTGATCGGGCGGTGTGGATTTGCTATTTACATGTAATTCCCGGAATACGAGAGAGATTCCAAGTCTTTTGGGTGGTATTCTCACCCTCGGAAACGTAGAATCAAGGTGAAAACGAAAGCAGCTCTGCATATCTGGGAGGAGGATGACTATGGAAAAGAAAACGATCGGCGGCTTCATTGCCGCATTACGAAAAGCAAATGGCATGACACAGAAGGAGCTGGCAGATCACCTGAATGTATCAGACAAGACGGTCAGCCGGTGGGAGAGAAACGATGGCGCACCGGATCTGGCGGTAATCCCAATTATTGCGGAAATCTTTGGTGTGACCTGCGACGAATTGCTCCGCGGGGAACGGAAATCACCGACAGAGCGAGCCGAGGCATCGGAGAACGTGGACGGGACGACACCGAAGGCAGAAAAACAGCGCCAGCGATTGCTGAAGTCTACGCTGACGCAGTATACGAACGGCTCCTATATCGCGATGGGGGTTTCGGCGGTCGGTCTGATCGTTGCGCTGATCGGTAATCTGGCATTTTTAAAGGCGGTGTTGGGATTTTTCCTGGGAATGCTCTTTTTTGCCGCAAGCATAGTCTGTCAGGCAATATTCGTAAACCGGGCATTTTTAAGCGTGGAGGACGCAGGGCTGGACGAGGAGACGCTTTCCGCTTACAAGAGAAAAGTCATCTGCCGGGCACAGAAGTCGATCGGTTTGACGGTTGCCGCTATCGGTTTTTGCGCTCCGATGCTTCTGGTTGGCGCAAACCTTGGGCTTGAAGCCGGCAGTATGCTTACTTGGGGCGCGATGGGTGCTGCGGTGTGCCTGCTGATTTACGCGATCGTGCTGTATTTTTTCAATGCCGCCCTTATAAAAAGGGGCACATACACGCTGTCCGGGGAAGAGCTTTTGGCTTATCAGCATAACCATAAGCTGAAACGCAGCTGCGCGATCGTGCTGATCGCATTTCTGGCAGTAACGTTTGTGGCGGAACAGCTTACCACTTCCATCTGGATCGCGGAACCGTTCAGCCTTATGAAGGGCACGACGTTTGAGGATTACGACAGCTTCATCGCATATATGGAGCAGGACATTCCGGCGGATTACGAATATGAGGCGAACTCATACGGTGATGCGGTGGAGATTGCCGGTGAGGACAGCGGAGCAGGCACCTATTACGATCAGAACGGCAACGAGATCAGTGAGGAGGAGGCTTTGACGCGCAGGCTGAAGGACAGGAACGGCAATGTGGTCTGCGAATATGTGGCTCGCAACCAGAATGTTGTTACCATCCGGTATCCCGCAAAGGACGGAACGATCCTTCCGATCACGGTATGCACCCGGCAGGATTTAAAGGAGGCTGAGCAGACCGCAGCAGTCCGGCGCGCTATTTTCTGGGGCGTTTACGGCATCGAATGTCTGGCGGTTGTCCTGATATATCTCCGGAAAAAATTTAAATAGTAAGATAATACGCAAGATTATTACACCCCGGAGCGTCAGCTTCGGGGTGTTGCAGTTTACCTTCTGTTTTTTGCCACTTATCGCGAAATGTGAGACAAGGCGGTTAAGATATTGTATGATGTCCTCAACGAAGCGAAAGGAGAATCAAACATGAAAGTAAGTGTAGCGCTTTCGACGGAATACAAAGAACCATACGCCATTATTTATACGGACAGGATGACAGACGAGATCCAGCACGTGATCGATGGATTCAGCTTGAACGAAAGTCCGGTCACAGCCCTGCAGAATGAAAAGGATATCATTATTTTGCTGCCAAAGGAAATATACATGGTCAGGGTGGAGAATGGGGATACGGTCATTTACGGAAAAGACCAAAGTTACCGATCGAGAAAGCGGCTCTATGAATTGGAGCAGCAGTTGGGAAAGCAGTTTATGCAGATATCAAAATCCACACTGGTAAACTTATCTTATATGGATAGTGTTGAGAGCGGATTTAGCGGAACCCTTCTTTTGAAATTAAAGAATGGATGCAAGGATTATGTGTCAAGAAGGTATCTGCCACAATTTAAAAAATATCTTGGCTTATAGGAGGAGAAGAACGATGAAAGAGATAACGAAAAATATGATCAGCGCTACGGTTATGAGCATCGGAGGTGCACTGGCGATCTTTTGCCTGACAGGAATTGTTTTTGATATTGCATACGGTGGGAATTTCAGTTTGGATAATTACCGGTTTACGAAGATGGTTGCCGGCTGTATTGTGGTAGGCTTGGGATTTGGACTCCCATCTGTCGTATACCAAAAAGACAATCTGCCAATGCCGATCCGGGTACTGATCCACATGGGAATCGGGTGCGTGGTCTACACGATCGTTGCTTATGCCGTCGGCTGGCTGGGTGGTGCCCAATCTGTTTTCCAGGGAATTATAATCGCAGCAATTCAGATTGGAGTGGCGTTTATCCTTCGGGCGCTTTTCATGTGCTATTACCGAAAAGAGGCGGAGAGGATGAACAAGCGCATTCAGCAAATGAAGTGATTTTTCATTACCCGGCATCCCGAAACCGGATAAGTCTAAGACCGGAGCGCAGTTAATTATTATTCAGAGAGTGGAGAGATTCTGTAATGACCAAGGATCTCTCCATACGTTTCTAACACATCCTGCTCATATCCCGCCTGATACGGGGAGCCGTTGTGCAGCACAAAAGGCACGCCCTTGGAATTGCGCATATCAGAGATAACTCCCACATGATGTTTCCACACGACAATATCGCCGCCCTGCCACTGGTCGATCTCGCTGGTGTCGGTAGTCAGCGAAACAGCATACTTTTTAAAATAGACCGCCATGTTGACCACGCGGCGGAAGTCAATATTCTTATCCGGTTTTTCAATTCCGTAATCCTCCGGGGACTGCGTGATATCCGCATCCATCAGCTCCTGAAGATCGTATCCGGCACCAAGAAGTCCAAACGCTACCACATCCGTGCAGACACCGTATTCATCATCCGGGTAACCGGACGTATAGTATTTGCTTTTGTACTTAGGCTTTGTATCCAGATAGGCGCGCACCGAATTTAACAGATCGGTCTGATCGTCAATTCCGTCTCCATCCCGGTCTGTGCCGCTGATGTACTGCGTGATCCCGAAATGCTCACCGGAATATTTGCGGTGTGGGATATAGTTGAAGTGGTACAGAAGCACGACCGCAAAAACGATCAGAATTGCGATAACCGCCGCGAAGATCAGCTTTTTTCTTGATGCACTTTTTCTCATTACCAGTTCCTCCACTCTAATTACACTCTTTTTGAAAGCGTTCTGTCCCAAGCGGAAACCCTCCATTTGCAGGGGACGATAAATATATTCCGCAGAAATTTTCAAATTTTTCCTGTTTCATGTAAGTTAAATATAGCCTAAAGGGGAGATACAGGCAAGAAATTTCCGGAAAAACTGCTTCATACAGCGCAAAAGTAAGCGCAGCGGCAGAGCCGGCACATTTCCATTTAACAGGAATGTCTCCGGAACTTAATTTATGCACCGGATGAGCCGATATATTCCATAGAGTAACGATTCGGCACCGGAGATATGCGGGACGTCGAACCGTCACATAGAAACGAGGTGCGGTATGCAGGTAGATCAGACAAAGCTTTTGGACAGTTTATCATATAGTCACAACACACAGGAAAATACCAAGGGAATCGAGAATTACATAGCACAGGGAGCCGGCAAAAGCGGCGGAGTCCATGTGGCAGGTGCTGTAAAAAAGGATGACGAGACGAGCATCCATGCGGCAGAGACCGTCGATATGTCACAGACCACCTACTCACGTCCGACCGCAGAGCATGACAAAACCGTAGCAGATACGCTGACAGCGGATGATACCTCTGCGGCAGAGCGCAGCAACGAGATGGCTGTTGTTGCTAACACGACCTCGGAAGCGGACTTAAAGCAGATGCAGGAGGACGGTTATTCCGTCGCGGATACCGACACAAAGACGATCATCACGGTCACAGACAAGATCAAGGCGGCGCTCGCCAAGGCGGGCGTGGATATCTCGGCGTATGGGGACACCTTATCCGAGGAGCAGCTTGCCGAGATCACCGGAAGCGCGGAGGTGGCGCAGCAGATCGCGGCACAGCTGATGGCACAGGATCTTCCGCAGACCGCGCAGAACATAAATGACATGGCAGACGCGGGGGAGAAGGCAGGACAGCTTGCACCTTTGGGCGCAGATGCTATTTCTTACCTGATCAAAAATGCGCTGCCGCCAACGATCGCCAATATCTATCGCGCCGAATACAGTATCAGCGAGAGCCGCAGCGGGGCAGCAGGCATGAGTGATGCTGATTTTGCACAGCTGCAGGATCAGATCGCACAGATCATCCAGAGCGCAGGCTTGGAGGTAAATGAACAGACCTTGCAGGACAGCCGCTTTTTGCTGGAGCAGGGCTTGCCGCTGACCGCGGATAATCTCACATATTTACAGGATCTGCGGGCAGTTTCCGACCAGATTGCCGGATGGAATGAAAACGGTGTAGATGGCGCGATCTACCAGAAAATGTGTGATGCCATAGCGGAGGGAGCGCACCCGATGGATGCGATGCTTGCCGGTGGCTGGTCATTAAGAGACCGCGCGCAGGAGAGTGCTAAGATCGTGGAGGATGCGACCGATGAGGATGTTGCGTATGTACTTGCAAAGGATCAGCCACTTACGGTAGAGAACTTAAAGGCTGCCGAGCATGCAAGGGAAAACGATGCCGCAGGGGAAAACAATTCCGGTACGGCAGAGGCTGCCAAACAGATCCTCTCGGAGCAGGGGCTTGCCTTTTTGACGGCGAAGCGGCAGCTTGAGGAGATTCGTCTGGCGATGACCTCGGAGGCAAACTATGCACTCCTGAAAAAAGGCATTTCCATCGACACCAAGCCTCTTGTTGAGCTGGTGAACGACTTGAAAGGGCAGGAGGACAGCTACTATCAGAGACTTTTGGAGAGCGAAGGCATTGACACTAAAGAAAACGTTGCTGTTTTCAAGGAGACCTGCCAGGTTTTAGATGACTTAAAAACAGCACCGGCGTATGTGATCCGACCGAAAACGGTGGATACGCTTGACAGCCTGCACGAAGCGGGCATGGAGCTGAAAAACAAGCTCGACAAGGCAAATGAGAGCTACGAGACACTCATGACAGCCCCGCGCAAGGATATGGGCGACTCCATCCAAAAGGCGTTTGCCAACGTGGACGATATACTAAAAGACCTCGGACTTGATACGACAGATGCGAACCGCCGGGCAGTGCGGATCTTAGCATACAACAATACCGAGCTTACGCCGGAAAATATCGCGCTCGTCAAGGCGAAGGATGAGGCGGTCAACCGCGCATTTACAAGCCTGACTCCGAAGGTTGTGGTGGAGATGATCCGGAAAGGGATCAATCCGCTTGATATGGATATGGACACGCTCAACCAGACGGCCGCGGATGTAAAAAGCGGGCTTGGCGACGAGGACACCGAGCGCTACCAGAAATATCTGTGGAAATTGGAGCAGAATAGCGACATTTCCGAGAAGGAGCGAAGCTCTTATATCGGAATCTACCGCCTAATCGCGCAGGTGGAAAAGACGGACGGAGCTGCGATCGGATCACTGATGCAGCAGGGAACCGACATTACCATGCGCTCGTTGCTTACCGCTGTGCGCACCGGAAACAAAGGCTCTATGGATTATCAGGTGGATGATCAGTTCTCCGGCGTGGATAACGTTGTCAAAAATGAGCGGATCGACGATCAGATCATGGCGGCCTACCACGCGAACTGCCTGCATGACGCGGCGGAGAAGCTGACACCGCAGGCGGCAAAGGTGCTCGCAGAGTCCGATTACGAGAACATGAGCCCGGAGCAGGTGAAGGAAGTCGTCACACAGGCAAATTCCAAGGCGGCGCAGGAGGATGCGGCCGCAGAGCAGCAGTATCTGCGGGGGCAGATGGAACAGGTTAGCGAAGCGGTTGCGGCGGAGCAGGAAATCTATGATTTTCTGGATAAGGCACAGCTTCCGAATACCGTCAGCAACGTGCTTGCGGTGCAGCAGATGCTAAACGACCGCAACAAGATGTTTGAGACCTTGTGGAAGGCAAAGGGATCAACGGCACAGTCAATGGAACAGATCGCGCAGATGAAGGAGCTGATCCTTGAGCGGTTCGGGGAGAGCGTGAAGTCCCCGACCGAGATGGCGGATGCGCAGGAGGCTCTTGCGGATGTTGCGGAGCACGTCATGGACACCATGATCATAGAGGATGACCATCTAGGCAGCATCGACATCCGGGCGCTGCGCCTGATGAATACGCAGCTTGGGATCTGTGCGAAGCAGGCACAGGAGGAAAGCTACATGATCCCGATACAGACCGGCGAGGGAGTTACGGGAGTATCGCTTAAGATCGTGCGCGGAACGAAGGAAAAGGGCATGGTTGATATCCTGTTCCACGGAAGTGTCACCGGAAAAGTCGCCGCGACGTTCGAGGCGAAGGAGGACGGCATCAGCGGAATGCTTGCAACCGACAGTGAGGAGACGAGGCAGCTTCTGTCCGATCATCTTGGAATGCTTGCGGATGCGCTCGGTGATGACCGCGCGGAGAAAATCGATCTGCGCGTCGCAAAGGTCAGCAATGTTTCGCTGGATCACTATACCGGTCAGACTGCAAGCCGGAGAACCGGAGCTTCTGCCACGGATGCTGCCGCAGAGAATGCGGATACGCAAACCGGAGCACAGTACGAAGTGCAGACCAGCCGTTTGTACCATATCGCGGAGAGCTTCCTTAAGACAATCCAGGAGTTTTTATAAACATAAAGCCTATGGTACTTGCATACATTAGTCTCAAGTGAGTGAAAATGGATGTGAGCCATGAAAAATATATTTCCCAAAACAGTTGCCCTTACGCTTCTCGTGTCGGTGTTTTTTCTGGCGAGGCGTGGGGCAGCTTTTGTTTCTGCCGAAGCCGTGCAGGAGGAAAATCTGCCCTGCATCGTGATCGATGCGGGACACGGAGCGAACGATCCGGGCAAGGTCGGGGTGAATGGCGTGCTGGAAAAGGACATCAATCTGGCGGTCGCGTTAAGACTTCGCACCATGCTTGAAAATAAAGGCTATAGGGTAGTAATGACGCGGGATACGGATGCGATATTAGCAGACAAGAATGCCACGAACCAGAAGCGCGAGGATATGGTCGCGCGCGTACACGTGATCGAGGAGGCTGATCCGGTAATGGCGGTCAGCGTACACCAGAACAGTTTTTCCAACGGCGCGGTATGTGGACCGCAGGTGTTCTACTATTCGGAATCACCGGAGGGAAAGGAGATCGCAATGACGATGCAGGCGAGTCTCGATGAGATCCTGGCACCGGAAAGCCCAAGAAAGACAAAGGCGAACAACGAGTATTATATGCTCAAAAAAACACCCACACCTACGGTTATCGTAGAATGTGGGTTTTTAAGTAATGACCGGGAGGCGGAGCTTCTGTCCACGGAACTGTACCAGAACAAGGTTGCCCGCGCGATCTATTTCGGAATCTGTGATTATATGCAGGATGCACAGAGCAAAACGGCATCCGCAGAAATGTAGATTCTGGAACGCGATCAGTTGATGTATTTGATCACGGTATCCCAGATGTCGCTGCTCTCAAGTCCGAGCTTCCAGAAGGAGGCTCCGGCAAGTGAATAGCTGTCCAGCAGGCGGAGACGCTCATCGATGGAGGAGGAGTCCTCCAGCCAGATCTTGTAGATCGATCCGTTCTTCTCATACTCGGCGTAGAACTGACCGCAATCCTCCAGCCAGACCTTTTCCGCTTCGTTTGAAGCGACCAGCCTTGCAGCGGCGTTCATACCGTATGCCTCGGAGGTCGTGTCATAGATCATCTCGGTGTCGGAGTCATCCGAACGTGGGGTGAGACACCACACTCTCGTATAGAACGGCATTCCGAGGATGATCTGGTCGGAAGGAACTTCCTTTAAGGTATTCTCAACGCCTTCCTTCACCCAGCTTAAGGATGCAACAGATCCGGCATCGGAACCGCTGTAATGCTCATCATATCCCATGATAACGATATAGTCCGCGAAGTTTGCCTGCTCCGCGCGGTTGTAAAAGGCGGTGTAATCGGTCGGTACATAATTGTCTACGGAGAGCACGATTCCGTTGTTGGCACATTTGAGGGAAAGCTCCCGGACAAACTGGATGTAGGACTCACCGACAGCCGGACCGTTCATAGCCTCAAAATCCAGATTCACACCGTCGAGATTGTACTGGATCGCCATGGATACGATCTGATTGACCAGATTCTGACGGGTGGAGCTGTGTGTCAGCACATAGGTGGTGTCGACCTCCGTATTTTCAAGATTGCTGAAAAGCGCCCACACCTCAACGCCCTGCTGGTGGCAGTAGTTTACATAGTCGAGGCTTGCCAGATTGGAAAGGTTTCCCTCGTTGTCGTTGAGGTAGAACCAGGTCGGGGAGACCACGTTGATCCCCTTTGATGAGGACAGGATGGAAGCAATATCGGCGTTGGCATCCGTGCTGAATACCTGATGCCATGCCATGCAGATCTCAAAGTCCTTCTTAATGTGGGTAAAGGTCTCCTCCGTAAACTCATGCGAGAGGGTATCGGTCGTCTTTTCGTTTAAGAACTTGTTGCGGACATAGCCGATGATACCGTCGTCGGTCATAACCTTTGTCCAGTTTTCCTCCTCCGCGAGAACAGTGACCGGCACATCACTTGCGAGATCGCACAGGATCGGGCTTTTGATGCCGCCCTTTTCACGGATAACGGTATCCTTGGAAGCGGAGACAACATTGACGGTTCCCCACTTGTTGTATAAGACGATACGGGATGGAGAATCATAATATGTATAGGTAAAGTCGGAATACTGCTGTGCAAAATCAATGTTGACCCATGCAGAGCCGGCGGTCGCCTTTACGATTGTGCTTCCGAAGTCAACGGAGGACTTGGTCACAAGGTAGGAAGAGGATTCCGCGTCGGCAGAGATCACATCGCCTGCAGTTGTGTAGAACAGGATATTTTCGTTTTCATCCCAGTAAAAACGGGGATTCAAATAGTCATGCACAAAGCCGTAATCCAGATACAGATGACCGTTGATCTGCTTTGCGCGCTGCTCGGATCTGGCATGGTTAAAGACGATGCTTACCATGTCATCGGAGTCTGCGTTAAAATATTCGTTTAGATCGGCACGCTCTGTGGACGGCGTGTATTTCTTGATATAAGATGAGATGGCCAGCCCTCCTGCAACAACCACGATCAGAAGTAAAACGATGAGAACCGGCATTATTTTTTTCTTCATGTAAGATAAAATCCCCCTTTGTCAATGTGTATACCTGATGCACCACCCGCCAACGGCAAAGGGCGCTTGCTCATTGAATTATATCATTGTGGATTTTAAGATTCAATATGTATCAAAACGGAACCGTCTGTAAGA
>ERZ1034998.535-NODE-535-length-24521-cov-4.695905_pt1 | contig 24521 bp, 26 predicted proteins | sample MGYA00520621_ERZ1034998 | MGnify/ENA primary metagenome ERZ1034998 (study PRJEB33766, sample SAMN09781748) | gut metagenome | biome: gut microbiome | host: Homo sapiens | place: Madagascar | study: EMG produced TPA metagenomics assembly of the PRJNA485056 data set...
GCTTAATTAAAAAATAAACTAAAATTACTTAGCAAAAACTAAAAAATTACGAGGTGACAAAATGATTATTGGAGAAAAGCTCTCAAACATCCCTTGGCAGGACAGACCGGAAGGATGCACAGATGTGGTTTGGCGCTACAATGCAAACCCGATTATTGAAAGACATGCCATTCCAAGTGCAAACAGCGTATTTAACAGTGCAGTAGTTGCAAAGGACGGTGCTTTTGTCGGTGTATTCAGAAGTGACGACAAGGCAATGAAGTCTCATCTTTTCCTTGGAAAGAGTGAGGATGCGATCAACTGGGACATCGAGCCGGATATTCTGGTGCTCTACGATGAAAAGACAGGTGAGCGTGTCGGAACGGCAGATGGCTACGATCCGCGCGTGTGCCTCATCGAGGATAAGTATTATGTAACCTGGTGTACGCAGTTTGAAAAGGGCAAGGGACCTACCATCGGAGTTGCTTATTCTTATGACTTTAAGAAGTTTTACAGACTGCCGGATGCGTTCATCCCATATAACAGAAACGGTGTATTATTCCCAAGAAAGATCAATGGCAAGTTTGTGATGTTCTCGCGTCCATCCGATAACGGACACACTCCGTTCGGTGATGTATTTATCAGCCAGTCGCCGGATATGGTTCACTGGGGCGAGCATCATCATGTGTTGGAGCCGAGAGACTGGGCATGGACAAAGGTTGGTGCAGGTCCGATCCCGATCGAGATCGATGAGGGATGGCTTATGATCTTCCACGGTGTTGGACAGACCTGTAACGGAATGATCTACAATATCGGAGCTGCGATCCTTGATAAGGATGAGCCTTGGAAGGTAAAATATCGTTGCTATCCATACATTCTGCATCCGGAAACACCATATGAGTGTGTGGGCGACGTGCCTAACGTATGTTTCCCATGTGCAACACTTTGTGATGCCGAGACCGGAAGAATTGCGATCTACTACGGCGCAGCAGATACAGTCGTAGCGCTTGCGTTTACCCAGGTGGACGAGCTGGTTGACTACATAAAGAAGAATAGCTGTGTATAAAAATGAAGACGGTGTGATAGATATGAGATGATCATGCTGAATATCTATATGCCGGACGAAAAAAAGGATGCTCTGCCGTAAATGCGGTGGAAGCATCCTTTTTGCATCTTACCTATCGATTTTTACACTTTGGCGTTCAGATGGTAGACAGACATGGAAAAATCCTATATAAAAAGTAGTATAGGTACAGGAGGTGCTGGACGTGAAGCTGACGGTCGAGCGGATTGAAAAGGAAAAGGAAGAAGCGGTTACGGTATGCTGCCACGATACCGAGGCAGCATGGGTACAAAATGTCAGGGAAGCTGCACTTGGACAGATAACGGTCTGTGGGTATAAGGATAATGTTTTATACCGGCTGAGGCTTTCGGATATTTATTACTTTGAAGTGGTTGACGGAGATTCCTTTTTCTATACACAGAAAGACGTTTTTACATCGAAAGAAAAATTGTATGAGTTTGAAAGCATGAGTGCCAGAAGTGCATTGTTCCGGTGCAGCAAATCGATGATCCTGAACGCGGACAAGATCGACTATGTGCGTCCGTCTGTTTCCGGAAGATTTGAAGCGGTACTGTCAAATGGGGAAAGCGTGATCGTGTCGCGCAAATATGTTGCGGAATTGAAGAGATCGTTGGGAATCTAGGAGGAGACTATGAAGGACATTTTGTTTTGGCTTCGGAGATTTGTGATGGTATATGGAATCATAATGATATGTACGTTTTTTATGTGCCTGTTTTTTAATCCAACATCGGAACTGCCGGTGGTATCTTTCTTTGGAAGGATTATCGTTTTTACCCTGCTTGGCATGGCAACGCTGATCGTCTATTACTCGAGAGAAGAGCTTTCGCCGCAGGCATGGTGGTGCCGGACTATTTTGCATCTTGTGGTGCTGGAGGCGGTGTACCTTCCGCTGGCGCATCACTGGCATTTCTGGTACGGAAGGCTTGATGCGGTTATCTATGCGTCATTTATTCTGGCGGCGAAAATACTCTGGCATCTGATCGACTATGGAATCAGTGCGAGAACTGCATCCGAGATCAATGAGAAGATCAGAAAGCGCAGACGGGAGCAGTCAAAGATTGTGGCCGGGTAAGAGGAGAAGTGGATCGTAAATGAGCCAGATGCTAAGCTGAACTGAAAGAACTGGAGGAGAGCAGACCTATGAAATTAAAAACCGCTATTTTACAGATGAGATCAGAAAACCGGGAGTATCAGAAGAACACAGATATTGTGATTGAAAAAATGGCAGAAGCATCGGAAAACGGAGCAGACATTCTTCTTCTGCCGGAGGCTTTTATAACAGGCTATGGACTGCCTATGGATAACGGCGAGGCACTGGCGGATGATAGCGTATATTTACAGCAGATATGTGATGCAGCAAAAAGATTAGGGATCGGCGTGGTCGCAACCGCTTTTACGAAGGGAAAGCAGAAACCACAAAATTCTGCGATCGTCATTGATAAGAACGGCAATGTTCTGATGAAGTATTCTAAAGTCCACACCTGTGATTTTGCGGATGAGGCGTGTCTGGAAAGCGGCGGCGATTTTTATGTATGCGATTTTCATGGAGTAAAGCTTGGAATCATGATCTGTTACGACCGCGAATATCCGGAAAGCGCAAGAATACTGATGCTAAAGGGAGCCGAAATCATACTGGTTCCGAATGATTGCGGATCGATGAAACCGCGTTTATGTGCGTTGTCAACACGGGCTTATGAGAACATGACCGGAGTTGCAATGGCAAATCCGAACGGAGAAAACGCGGGAAATTCGTGCGCCTTTAGCCCGATCTGCTGGGACGGAGACGGAAAGTGCGTCGACAATGTGCTCCTGATGGCAGATGCTTTGTCAGAGGGCTTGTTTTATGCAGAGTTTGATATGGATAAGATCCGAAGCTATCGCGAGCGCGAAATGCTTGGAAATACATACCGGAAGGTCGATGCGTATCACACATTGCTGGAGAAGCACATTGCGTATCCGTTTGTGAGGGAAAATCAGGCGGAATAATTGGAAAAAGGAGAGCGTTATGAAAAATAAAACAAAAAATTTAGAGATATTACAGAAACTTGCAAAGCTGGGAAAAATACTGAGCAGGATAGCGTTTATATTTTCTGTTATTGGTATCTGCGGCTACCTTGTGGGACTGCTTGATGTCATCTATGGAAGTGGGGGCGTGCTTAAGCTTGGCGGCGTTACAGTATATAGCGCGCTGGCGCAGTTTAATGCTTACAACGTGAAAAGCATTGAGGCAGTACTGGTAGCATGGTTGATTGTATGTGCCGGAGAAGCGGTGGTTGCAAAATTTGCAGAGCTTTATTTTAGGGGCGTATTGACAGCGGAAACACCGTTTACGAGAACCGGAGCCAAACAGCTTAATCGACTTGGAATTATAACGATCGTGATACCGATCGTCAGCGTGACCTTGGCAGAAATCGTGCAGGAGGTCATGACCGGTTTCATGAACACGGCGGCAGATAACCGGATCAATCTGGACTTTAATAATGAGGCATCCGTTGTTATGGGTGTTATGTTTATTGTCGGTTCCGTCGTATGCGCGTATGGGGCTGAGCTGCGGTGCTGCATATCTGAATTTTAAGAATAAGTAAGGATAACCTTATGGACTGGAAAGAAATAGAACCATTTATGGAGCGTTGGAGGGTGTATGAACATTTTTAAAGACACGATGTCGGAAATTTATATTTTGAAGCTGACAGCTATGCCGTTTGAAGAAATGTTTCAGATCAGCAGAATGCCGGATGATCCGTTTGATGTCCATGCCGGAGCATTCGAGACAGCGACTATGCGCGAGATTTATCCGGAGGCTGACAGACGGATCGCAGTGGATATTGTAAATATGTCTGAATAGAAAATAAACAGGAGTTTAAAAGATGGCATTAGCAAGCAATTACATGCGTGACGACACACTACGGCACGCATTGAATGATCTGACGCGGAAAACCTTCGGCTTTGATTTTGAAAGCTGGGTGACGGGCGGATATTTTGAGGGTGATTATATCCCATATTCATTTGTGGAGGATGGAAAGATCATATCGAATGTGTCCGCGAACCGGATGCATTTTCTACAAAATGGTGTGAAAAGAAATTACATACAGATTGGAACGGTTATGACGGACGAGGCTTACCGCAAGCGGGGACTGGCGAAAAAGCTGATCGAGCATGTGATCCGGCAGTATGCGGATGCCTGCGATGGTATTTATCTGTTTGCCAACCTTGATGCGCTTGGCTTCTATGGCAAGTGCGGATTCCTAAGAGCATCAGAGTACCGGTATTGGGTAAAAGACGAACCTTGCCGGGAGAAGATAGAAGGGGAGCGGTTTGTCCCGGTAAATACTTCGGATGCGCAGATGAAGCAGAAATACATGGACACGGTTCGAAGCAGCGCAGTCAATTCCGCATTTGATCAGACAAACAAATTCGGCTTGCAGATGTTCTACACCGCCGATATGGAAAACGTATATTATGCAAAGGACATCGATTGCTTTATTGTCGCAGAGATGGAGGAGGATACGCTGCTCGTGCAGAGCGTTGTATGTAAAAAGCGCGTGATGCTTTTGGATGTTTTGAACCGGATCGGCGGAGACTACCAGAAATGCAGGCTGGGATTTGTGCCGACACCGCCGGATATGCAGCTGTGCATTGCAGAGCATTACGATGGCAGTGACGACTACCGGCTGTTTTATCTGGGAGAGAATCTAAAGAGTATTGAGCAGGAACGGCTCTATTTCCCGGAGCTGTCCCACGCATAAAAATTAAAATAAAGCCAGATACATAGTGTTAAAATTGTAAAAATGCAGGCATGGTGTTGACCGGTTGGCTGCATATCACGGTAGATGACTTTTAGAACATATCACAAAGGGGATTCCGAAGCGACGGAGCGCAAGGCTTTTTCTGGAGATGCGGGATCAGGTAACCGAGGTAGTTAAAAAAATCGTTGACAACATTCTCACAGAAAGAGGTGCATCCGCTTCCTCAGGCGAACGCAAAAGCCAGATATGCCTCCTGAAAAGCCTTGCTGTAAGAGCGGGCAATCGGGATCGTGCGGTTGGACTTCGTGATGATCTTGGAATTATTGAAATGGTCTACATTCGGCAGATAGACCAGATAGCTCCGGTGGCACTTGAAAAATCCGTCAATGAGTTTGTCCTCAAAGACCTTTAAAGGCTCGTACACCTCCAGCTCTTCACCGGAGCAGAGATAGAAGACGACCTTTTTGTTCTGCGCTTCGATATATTCGATGTTGTGGCAGTATATTTTCTGATAACCAAAGTGCGTCTTTAGCACAAGGTATTGCGGCTCCTCAATGAAAGCACTGTGACATTCGTCTAGGACTTCTTTTAAGGTGTCAAAGCAGACCGGCTTTAAAAGGTAATTGAAAGCTCTGACGGAATAGGATTCGAGTGCAAATTCCGGCGAGGAGGTCAGAAAAACGATCCTGGTAGCAGTGTCGGTCTTGCGCAGCTCCCTTGCGGTATCTATGCCGTTTAAAAGTGGCATGAGCACATCCAGAAAGACCACATCCATGCAGATATTTTTGCATTTGTCTACCAGTTCATCCCCGTTATTGAAAGAAAACAATTCCACAGAGACATCGCTCTGATCAGCCCATTTTTCAATCATATCGACAAGATCCTGCAAATAGGTCTTATCATCGTCACATACAGCAATCCGCATATCGCATTAACTCCTCTTTGGTATAAATATAGTGTACTTGCAAATGAATCCGTTTTCAAGATGAGATTATGCAATTCACACCCGAAAAACTACCATTCGCGAAGTAAACTTATTTCGGAGCACAAAACAGTTATAATTAGTTTATAAGTACGAAACGCGAAAAGGAGGAGAATTCTATGACACAACAAAAAAGGCTAATGAAGCGATTATGGAGTGTGATGCTTGCACTTGCAATGGTAGTTACGCTGATACCGGCTATGCAGACGAAGGTGCAGGCTGCGGAAGAAGGGCATACGCTTACTTATGATTATGGTGATGGAAGACCGGTTAAGGTGTTAACTGGGCTGACCGCGCTTCCAGAACTTGAGAAGCCGACGCAGGAGGGATATACATTTAGTGGATGGTTAGACGATAAGGATCTCATTTTTGAATGGGGATACAATTATCAAGATTTATGGGCATATAAAGGAAAGAAGCTTACAAAAGATACTACTTTGTATGCAGTGTGGACCAAAATGCAAGATCATGTGCTATATATGCAGCTATATGGTGGAAAAAGCTTACGGTTGGTGAAGGTGTATCCCGGATATGGAAAAAGTGATATGGTTGTTCCGGATGAAGTTGACGGAGTGCCGGTTACGGAAGTAGGGTCACATTCTTTTTGTGATGTAAGGAGTGAGGTTGAGACGATAACGATCGGATCGAATGTTACAAGGCTGATGGATTTGCTTAGAACAAATAGCTATGGTGGAACTGTGGCATTAAAGAGCATTACAATTCCGGATAATGTAACACAAATTGATGAATCTACTTTTTATGACTGTAAGAATTTGACTGAGGTTACAATCCCAGCAGGGGTAGTTTGCATTAAACCATATCTTTTTGCAAACTGTACTTCGCTAAAAGAAGTAAGATTTGAAGGCGTTTTGAACCAGATACGATACGAGATATTTAGAAATTGTACAAGCCTCGAAAAGGTATATTATGGTGGAACGGAAGCACAGTGGAACAATGAACTTAGCAGAGAGGATGACAATGAGGGATTTTACCACAGTATCGATTTTGATGCTAATTGGAAGTTGAATGGACCAGACTTTGAGGTAGTATTTGAGAACCAGCGCTTTGTTGTTGATTTTGACAGAAATCTGAGTGGTTATCCGGCAGCAGTAGCGAAGTACATGGTGGCTGAAAATGGAGCAAAGATCACGGAGCCGGAGGCACCTGCCGCAGACGGATATACATTTGCCGGCTGGTATACGGACAAAGAATGCACACAAGCAAACAAGTGGGATTTTGCTACGGATACAGTAATCGGAGATACAACGCTTTATGCAAAGTGGATAGACAATAGCATTCCTGCTGAACCGGAAAATCCAAATGGGTATACGATTACCTTAGATTACAGTGATGGAAGAGACGTTAAGGTGCTGACCGGGCAGACAAAGATCCCGGCGCTTGAGACACCGGCCAAGGAGGGCTATACGTTCTACGAATGGTCAACGAATAAGGACAGCGCTCATAATGAAAATGTGCAGGAAGGGAAAGCTCTTACAGAGGATATTACACTGTATGCAGTATGGCAGAAAGAGTATGACGATATCACATACACGCTGTTATATGGTGGAAATAGCTTTCGATTGTGGAGTGTATCATGGAAATACAGCAAAACGGATATCGTAGTTCCGGACAAGGTTGATGGAATACCGGTTACCGAATTGGGACTGGATTCTTTTCATAGTGTAAGGGATAAGGTTGAAACCATAAAAGTTGGGGCGAATGTCACAAGGATAGAAGATATTTTTGAACGCGGAAGCGCAACCTTAAAGAGCATTACCATTCCGGATAGTGTGACTGTAATTTCCGGGTATGCTTTTAGTGAGTGTACCGCATTGACGGAAATAACAATTCCGGCAGGGGTAAAACGGATTTCCTATAATGTGTTAAGCGGCTGCACATCTTTAAAGGAAGTAAGACTCGAAGGTGTTGTGGCAGAGATCGGGTCTGGAGCATTTAAGAATTGCACCAGTCTGGAGAAAATATATTATGGAGGAACCGAAGCCCAGTGGAACAATAAACTAAGCAGGGCAAATGATTCTTCGGGAAGATTCCATAGCATCAAGTTTGAATCCGGCTGGAAGGATGGCGCTGCTGATTTTGAGGTAGTATTTGAAAACAAGCAGTTTGTTGTTTCTTTTGATGAAAATGGCAATGAAATTACATACTCAATGCCACAATATATGACTGCGGGAAAAGATACCGTGATCGATCCGCCGGAAAATCCGAGATCCTACAGAGGATGTACATTTGCGGGCTGGTACAAGGATAAGGAATGCACAGAGGCAAATGCGTGGAATTTTGCTACGGATACAGTAATCGGAGATACAACGCTTTATGCAAAGTGGGTAAAGGATAGCAGCACTCCTTCAAAACCGGAAAATCCGAAGCAGGACGAGACCAAGCCGGAAAATCCAAAGCAGGACGAGGTAAAGCAGGAGCAGACAACCCAGACAGAAACCGAGCCGCAGGAGACGGAAACAAGAGAGCTTGCGACTGATGCAGAGGGCAATATCATCGAGAAAACCACGACCAAGGATACCGCCACAGGAACGATCAAGACCAAGGTTGTTATGTGGGAGCCTTCAACCGGTGATCAGTATGTCATTAAGTCCACAGAGACGAAGGACGGCACGATAACCTATTCTTCTGTGTTCCTGTTTACAAAGAATGCTACGATCACGAAGGCACAGGCGAAGCGGGCAGAGGAGCTTGCCAAGAAGAAAAATGCGCCGCTGCTTGTATTCGTACATAACGCAAAGGGTGAACTTCTTTACAAGGTCAAGATCAACACAAAGTATGTAAAGAAAAATACTACATTGAGCGCATACAGATATAACGAAAAGACGTTGACCTATTCAAAGCTCAAGAAGAAATATCAGACCGTAAAGAGTGACGCGGATGCCAACATCGAGTGTGATTTTAACCAGACCAGCTCAACCAAGCGGTATGTGCTTGTGTCAAAGGAGCAGGCAAAGCGGATTGACAAAAAGATCGCAAAAACGAAATAGGACTCTGGCAAAAACGGAAATTTAAAGTAAAACAATAACCTACGGGGCTGGCAGAAATGTCAGCCCTTTTTCCATGCAGCAAAGGACGAGCGTGCAAAGAAATTCGCAAAATGTGTATAATACCTTTATTATATGGAGAGCCAATTAAGATTACGCTAAGAGATAGCAGAGGAGGAAATGAGTGCATTAGGCGGGGAACAGAGTACATCAGGAGAAACCGAGTACATCAGGCAGGAATCGAGAGACGCTTTATTTGTAAAGCTATCAAAGCGTAAGTTCCCCTTTGACACACCCGCCCACATAGAGTAATATTTAAGTATCACTTTGAAATACTTGTCAGAATTCGTCGGATATTTCAGAGATCATTTAGGGGGTAGTACAATGTTTACACAGTTATTTGGAAAGTATCTTGTTGACGAGAGTGTAATCTCGGCGGAGGACAACCGCGCGATCCATGAGGAGATGAATCAGACCAGAGTAAAGCTGGGAACGATCGCGGTCGCGGATGGTGTTTTAAGTCTGGCACAGGTGGAGGAGATCAATCATCTGCAGACGCAGAAGGACAAGCGGTTCGGGGATCTGGCGATCGAGCTTGGGTATATCGATGAGGCTCGTCTGGATGGGATGCTGTCGAAGCAGGGGAATGCTTCCATGAAATATTATCAGATTCTCAATGAGAAAAAGGACATTTCCATGGAGCAGATCGATGGATATGTAAAGGCGTTCCAGAAGAGCTACGGATTTACGGATAATGAGCTTGAGGCGATAAAGAATGATGATTATGGAACCTTGATCTCGTTCTTTGCACTGGTAAGAGACAAACTGATCACAGATCTTGCGGGACTTGTCATGCGTAACCTGACAAGGTTTGTTTCAAGTGACTTCTATTTTGGAAGAATGAAGCGTTGCACGGATTATAGCTACAATATTCTTGCAGGACAGAAAACCTACGGCAGCAATGAAGTGTATCTTGGTTTTGCGGCAAAGGAAGATCCGGAAGGAATCATTGAACTGGCGAAGGGCTATGCAAGAGGCGTTGCCATCAGCGGCAGTGAAGAGGTGTACGATGCGCTGTGCGAGTTCGCTAACTTAAATAATGGATTATTGTCCTCAGAGCTTAGCAAGCATGACGAATTTTCCGATATGAATCCACCACAGGTATTTTTGCAGCAGGAGATCACGGGAACTGCGTATGTGATGCCGATTTTTATCCGGGATAAGCAGCTTGATCTGGTCATTTCCACCGATCCACAGTTCGTACCGGGTACGAACGAGCACAAGCTTGCAATCTCTAAGAATGATACGATCGCAGACGCATCCGCAGATGCAAAGCGGATTCTTGTCGTGGATGATTCTTCCCTGATCCGCAAGATGCTAAGACAGCTGCTTGAAAAGAATGATTACACGGTGGCTGCAGAGGCTGTCAACGGAGTCGAGGCGGTGGAGCTTTATGCGAAGGTTAAGCCGGATCTGGTGACGCTCGATGTCACGATGCCGGTGATGGATGGTGTTGAAGCACTCAGGCAGATTAAGGAAGCTGATCCGCAGGCAAAGGTCATCATGGTTACCGCCGCAGGACAGAAGAACCGGATTCTCGAAGCTTTAAAGCTCGGCGCGAATGCTTTTATCTCCAAGCCGTTTGACGAGGCGGATCTGCTTAAGAACCTGGAGAACGCATTGCAGTAATCATCAGCGTGAAAAATAAATAGCCGTAAAATGCCATTGAATACGAAAAATCAATGGCATTTTTTTAAAAGCATCGGGATTGGCTCAAAAGTTATCCTTTCGATGCTTGTGTCATTTTTAGGCATCGAAAATCATTATGGAAAAAGAAATCGATGCATCAAAGCCCGGACAATTCTTGCAACGCAGCAGAGGGGGATGATCAAGCAATACTTTTTAGATTAACAGGGACAGGTTTTCAGCTATTGATGGCTGAAAACCTGTCTTTTTGTTTCATTGCTATGCCCTTCATTGAGTTGAGGATGTGCTTGCGAGTTCATGCGGCGCAAAGAAACTCTTGGCAGGCATAAACATAAGAAATTCTTAAGGAAAGTTAAGGGAATCTTGATGGCGTGCACGCGGTGCAGATGCTACAATAACCCAAAGGCAGGCAATTTTCAAATGCCTGCGAAAGCGTAGTAAGGAGAAGAAATATGTTAATGCTGGAGGAATTACTTGGCTATGTTCTGATCGGTGCTGTTGGGCTGATCCTGTTGGCAGTGCTGTATTTGCCGGTCTATTTTATCTTGAGAAAGCGCATCTCGATGCCACGGCAGTTGGCGTATTTTCTGTTTATCGGATGTGTGCTTGTGATCGCAGGTGCAACGGTACTGGCGACGGTGTTCATCCGGATCACGGAGGGCATGCCGCTTTTGTCTGCCATGCACTCGCTCAACCTGATCCCGTTCCAGTTTATCACCACGGTGTGGGGCATGAGCACACGAAAGCAGATTACGCAGGAAATCGCCAATGTCATGATGTTTGTTCCGCTTGGCTTTATTTTTCCGGCGGTGTATAAGCGGCTGCGCAGAGGCAGATGGACGATTCTGTGTACGATGGGCGTATCCTTCTGCATCGAGTTCATGCAGTATTTCATTGGAAGATCCGCAGACGTGGATGACGTTCTCCTAAATACCTGCGGCGGCGCGATCGGTTATCTGCTCTTTATCACTTTTTCCCGCCTTTTCAAAGACCGGAAGAACTGGAAGCGGTTCATCGGAACTGAGTAGACCGGAATTTTGGTCAAAAAATCAAACCTCTCCATCAATCGTCTGTTATAGTATAGCTATCATCGATGATCAACATAAGGAGCGGAATATGCAACAACTGGAAATCCTGACAAATGCATTGGAGTATATCGAGAAGAATCTTGCGGCACCGATAAAAACGGAGGAGGTTGCAGCAAGCTGCTATTGCTCAAAAACTTCGCTTGAGAATATTTTTCGGAGTTTGCAGAATATCAGTGTTCACGATTATATTACAAGACGACGCATGACGCTTGCGGGGCGGGAGCTGTTTGTTCATCCCAACAAGCGGATCATTGATATCGCGATGGATTTTGGCTATACCAGCAATGAAGCATTTACCCGTTCCTTCTATCAGGTATGGAACTGCACACCGTCGGAATTTCGTAAAAAAGATCATTTCGCGGAGCTGTTTCCAAAGTATGTAAGCTATGTTCAAGTTGGTGATGGAGGTATTCGGATGGAAAGGAAAAATGTAGATATCAGTGAGCTTTACGACTTGTTTACGGAGAGGAAGGAGTGCTATCTGGTGTATTGCGACATCCGGTTTCTGACGCGGATCAACGATATTTCCAGAAAAGCGGGAGACCTTGCGATCCTTGAGGCACTTAACCGCATAAATGCAGCGGCTTCGCAGGAGGACTATGTGTTTCGGATCGGCGCGGACGAATTTGTGATGCTGACAGGCAGCAGGGATGCTGCGTATGCAGAGCAGATTGTACAGAAGCTCTTAGCGCAAAATGGACAGCCGATCAATTATGAAGGGCAGGAAATCCCGGTGACATTATATGTGGGATTGATGCAGTCAGAGCAGCATTTTGTATGTTACCGGAATCTGTTAAATGAACTTTATGGAAAAATGCTCGAAAAAAAGAAAGAGATGGATGAAAAATAATACTTGAAAAATTTTTTCACTCATTATACAATATGTTTGTTATATGACTGACGGAATGATGTGGAGAGCACCACATGGAGTATAACGAGTAAATGCCGACCGTCTGGGCGAGAGAGTCCGGACGTGTCGGTTTTTTTTGTTCCTTTTTTCTGGAAAAAGACCGTTTTGGAGCTTATGTATTTTTTTCAATACGGCTGGAAATACATAGGTAGGACTCTTGACAAACTATATTAGTTAGTGTAGTCTAACCTAACCGAAGGGTACTATGCATTCCTCAAAAATCAGAATGAGCAGGTTTGCATCATGCAAGGCTACACGGGTAGCAGAAGGAGAGAAACATGCAGAAAGAATGGAGAAGCTTCCAGGGCGGAGCCTGGGAAACAGAAGTAAACGTGAGGGATTTTATCCAGAAGAATTATCATCCATACGATGGGGATGATTCCTTTTTGGAGGGACCGACACAGGATACAACCGATCTTTGGGATCAGGTATTAGAGTTATCCAAGCAGGAGCGTGAGGCCGGCGGTGTTTTAGATATGGACACAAAGATCATTTCTACGATCACCTCCCACGGACCGGGATATTTAGATAAAGACAAAGAAAAAATTGTTGGTTTTCAGACAGACAAGCCGTTCAAGCGTGCATTGCAGCCGTATGGCGGAATCCGCATGGCGGTAAAGGCTTGCGAGGACAACGGATATACCGTGGATCCGGAAGTTGTGGAGTATTTTACCACACACAGAAAGACACACAATGCCGGCGTTTTTGATGCTTACACACCGGAGATGCGCGCGTGCAGAAGCGCCCACATCATCACCGGACTTCCGGATGCTTACGGACGCGGACGTATCATCGGCGATTACAGAAGACCGGCACTTTATGGTGTGGATCGTCTGATCGAGGACAAGAAGGAGCAGCTTAACACCACCCGTACCATCATGTATTCTGATGTTATCCGTGAGAGAGAGGAGCTGTCCGAGCAGATCCGCGCGCTGGAGATGTTAAAGAAGCTGGCAGAAATTTACGGTTGTGATATTTCAAAACCTGCAAATAATGTATTAGAGGCAACGCAGGCAGTCTATTTTTCCTATCTCGCAGCTGTAAAGGAGCAGAACGGTGCGGCAATGTCACTCGGACGTACCTCGACCTTCCTTGACATCTATGCGGAGCGAGATCTTGCAGAGGGAACCTTTACAGAGAAGGAGATCCAGGAGATCGTAGATCAGTTTGTCATGAAGCTGCGTCTGGTAAAATTCGCACGTACACCGGAATACAACACCATTTTTGCGGGAGATCCGACCTGGGTAACCGAGTCGATCGGCGGAATCGGTGTTGACGGCAGACACATGGTAACAAAGATGTCCTACCGTTACTTAAATACATTAAACAATATCGGCGCAGCACCGGAGCCGAACATGACCGTTCTTTGGTCTGTAAAGCTTCCGGACAATTTCAAAAAGTTCTGTGCAGAGACTTCCATCAAGCATTCTGCCATCCAGTATGAGAATGATGACATCATGCGTGTGGTTCATGGGGATGATTACGGCATTGCCTGCTGCGTATCTTCCATGCGGATCGGAAAGGAGATGCAGTTCTTCGGAGCAAGAGCAAACCTTGCAAAATGTCTCCTTTACGCGATCAACGGCGGTGTGGACGAGATGACCGGAAAGCAGGTCGGACCGAAGTATCGTCCAATCACCTCCGAGTATCTGGACTACGATGAGGTCTGGGATAAGTACAAGGATATGATGAAGTGGCTGGCAGGTGTCTATGTCAACGCACTCAACATCATTCACTATATGCATGACAAGTATTGCTATGAGAAGCTTGAAATGGCACTTCATGACAAGAATGTCAGAAGATGGTTTGCAACCGGTATCGCAGGATTTTCCGTTGTAGCGGATTCCCTTTCTGCGATCAAGTATGCAAAGGTGAAGCCGATCCGCGACGAGAACGGCGTGACTGTCGACTTCGAGATTGAGGGAGATTTCCCGAAATACGGCAATGATGATGACCGTGTGGATGAGATCGCAAAGCAGGTGCTTCACACCTTTATCGGCTATGTAAAGGGCAACCACACCTACCGCGGCGGTATCCAGACCACCTCGATCCTTACCATCACTTCCAACGTGTCCTACGGTAAGAACACCGGAGCAACACCGGATGGAAGAAAGAAGGGCGTTGCGTTTGCACCGGGAGCAAATCCGATGCACGGACGAGATACACATGGTGCAGTCGCTTCGCTTGCATCTGTTGCAAAGATCCCGTTCATGGATTCTCAGGACGGTATCTCCAACACCTTTACCATTGTGCCGGATGCACTCGGAAAGGACGAAAACGGACAGGAGCAGAACCTTGTCTCACTGCTTGACGGCTATGTGGCACAGGGCGGACACCATCTGAATGTCAACGTATTAAACAGAGATACACTCTTAGATGCACAGAAGCATCCGGAGCTTTATCCGCAGCTTACCATCCGCGTGTCCGGATATGCGGTAAACTTTATCAAGCTGACCAAAGAGCAGCAGGATGAGGTCATCGCGCGTACCTTCCACGAGCGGATGTAGAAAAAGGAGTCTGATATGGGCAAGATCCATTCACTAGAAACATTTGGTACGGTCGATGGTCCGGGAGTACGATTTGTCGTGTTCTTTCAGGGATGTCCGATGCGATGCCTCTACTGCCACAATCCCGACACATGGGATGTAAACGGCGGGGAGGAGATGACGGCGGAGGAGATCATCGGTCGTCTGGAGCGCAACCGATCCTTTTACCGGACGGGCGGGATTACTGCAACGGGTGGTGAGCCTATGCTTCAGATCAATTTTCTGACCGAGCTGTTTACGCTTGCAAAGCAAAGCGGCTTCCACACCTGTCTGGACACCTCAGGGATCCTGTTCGGGATGGACAGGACTCCCACAGACAAGCTGGAACGGCTGATGAAAGTGACGGATCTTGTGATGCTTGACATCAAGCATATAAATGATGCACAGCACAAGCACCTTACCGGGCATTCCAACACCGGGATCCTTGCGTTCGCGAGGTATCTGGATTCTATAGAGAAGCCGGTCTGGATCCGGCATGTGGTTGTTCCGGGAATCACCTATGAAAGGGACGAACTTACGGAGCTGGGAGCCTTTTTAAAGACGCTTCACAACGTGGAAAAGCTTGAAGTGCTTCCATATCATTCCATGGGAAAGGTCAAGTATGACAGCCTTGGAATCGATTATCCGCTAAAGGATACGCCGCAGCTTACCAAGGAGCAGGCGAAGGAGGCAGAAACGATCATCCGTGCTGCGATGCAGTCTTGACAGCCGGTTGGAAGGCAATTATAATCGAATATTAAGGATGCGTGCGCGCGGAAAAAGCGCGGTCAGAAGGCATTCAGGATTAAGTATATGTTTAATTCTGGATGCCTTTTGTTACGGAACGAAGGAGAAAAAATGGAACGTATCAGACAGCGCTATTTTGGAGACAGCGCATTTTACAAAAAGGTGCTTTGGATCGCATTGCCGATCATGGTGCAGAATGGGTTTACCAACTTCGTAAATCTGCTTGACAATCTTATGGTCGGACGGATCGGAACGGATCAGATGTCGGGAGTTGCGATCGTAAACCAGCTTCTGTTTGTATTTAACCTAAGTATTTTTGGGGCATTATCCGGTGCGGGAATCTTTATTGCACAGTATTACGGGAGCAATGACCGAGAGAACATGAAAAATGTATTCCGCATGAAGGTACTGATCGCAGGAATGATCATGATCCTTGGTGTCAGTATCCTGTTTTTTGGAAAATCATTTCTGATCTCGCAGTTTCTGCATGATGGAAGTGTGACCGGAAATCTGGATGCGACACTGCAATACGGAATCGATTATATAGATATCATGGTGATCGGACTGATCCCATATACGATTTCACAGTGCTATGCCAGCACGCTGAGAGAGACGGGCGAGACACTTCTTCCGATGAAGGCGGGAATCGCGTCCGTTGTTGTCAATCTCTGCTTTAACTATATGCTTATCTACGGAAAATTCGGAATGCCGGTGCTTGGTGTAAAGGGTGCCGCGATCGCAACAGTGATCGCGCGTGTGACGGAGTGTGTGATCATTCTTGCATGGGTTATGGCAAAGCGTGAGACTTACGATTATCTGCATCGTATTTTCTACCATTTTTCGATCCCGGGACATATTGTTAAGGAAGTGATCGCAAAGGGAACCCCGCTCCTTATGAATGAATTTATGTGGTCGGCAGCTATGACGGTTCTTACCTTCTGCTATTCTACGAGAGGGCTTGCGGCGGTTGCCGGGATCAATATCTGCAACACGATCAACAACGTGTTTAATATCGGGCTGATTTCGCTCGGCAATGCGGTATCCATCATCGTCGGACAGCTGTTAGGTGCAGGAAAGTTTGATGAGGCGAAGGATACGGCACGCAAGCTGATCACATTTTCCGTATGCTTCTGTGCGGGAATCGCACTTGTGATGGCGGCGACCGCACCGCTGTTTCCACTTTTGTACAATACAACGGATGAGGTACGGCAGCTTGCTACCAGGTTTATCCTGATCATGGCGGCACTGATGCCATTCTGCGCATTTACAAACGCTTCTTATTTTACACTACGTTCGGGTGGAAAGACGGTGATCACGTTCCTGTTTGACAGCTGCTATGCGTGGGCGATATGTGTGCCGATAGCTGTGCTTCTGGCATTTTGTACGGACGTTCCGGTTCTGCCGATGTATCTGATCTGCCAGTCGCTTGAGATCATCAAGTGTGTTGTCGGATTTATTCTTGTAAAAAAGGGTGTCTGGATTCATAATTTAAGTGTAAAATAACAGATGGAGGGAATAGAACATGGAATATGCAGCAATCTTTCATAAGAGCGACAAAAACTATTGTTTTTCACTTGGCAACAAGCAGTTTTTATTCCGCATTCAGGTAAAAAAGGGTGACATCCGGCAGGTGATCCTGCACATGCAGGATAAATATCTGCCGCTTCGTGTCAAGGATACCAGAAGCACACAGGAGATGGAGCGCCGGACTTCGGACGTGTATCATGATTACTTTGAGACCGTTGTAAGAATGGATGTGGTATGTCTTAGATACTTTTTTGAACTGGTCGACAAGGATGGCAATCGTACTTTTTACGGCAATTATGATTTTTACAATCATATGATTGAAGATATCGAGAATATGTTTGATTGCCCGCAGAATCTGCGGGAGGAAGAAGCCTTCCTCGTCCCGGATTGGGCGAAGAACAAGGTGTTTTATCAAATTTTTCCATCAAGATTTGCAACAACAGAGAGGGTTGGCGATGACCTGTGGTATAAAGCCCCGATTGGGCATATGGATAACCTGCAGGGAAACCTGAAAGGAATTCTTGCACATCTGGATTATCTGAAGGAGCTTGGAATTGATGTAATCTATATGACTCCGATTTTTAAATCGGACTCGAGCCACAAGTACGATACCATTGATTATTACCGGATTGATCCGTCCTTTGGCGATACGGAAGATCTGAAGGCGCTGGTGGAACGCGCACATCAGATGGGGATGCGCGTGGTATTGGATGGTGTGTTCAATCACACTTCGCCGAAGTTTTTTGCGTTTGCCGATATTATGGAAAAGGAATCCGCATCTGAGTATGTGGACTGGTATTATATCGAGGGCTTTCCGCTTGTAACAGAGTGGGGCAAAAAGCCAAACTTCAAGACCTTTTCCTACTTTGGCGGAATGCCGAAATTAAATCTATCCAATCCGAAGGTACAGGACTATATAATCGGAGCCGCGACATACTGGATCCGGGAGTGCAATATTGATGGATGGAGATTAGATGTCGGGGATGAGGTCAGCCACAACTTCTGGAAGCGGTTCCGCAGGGAGGTAAAGGCAGTAAATCCACAGGCGATCATCATCGGGGAAATCTGGCACTATGCACCGGATTTTCTGGAGGGTGACGAGTGGGATACCGTCATGAATTATCCATTTTATAAGGCACTTAAGGCGGTGCTTGCGGATGAGAGCATTCCTGTCTCCGAGTTCTGGGGCAGAATCGGATTTTTAAAGGGAAATCTGCATAGCAAGGTATTTCCGCTCTTGCTTAACATGATGGACAGCCATGATACGGAGCGATTTTTACATAGCTGTGGCAACCGCAAGGAGAAACAGAAGCTGGGGGCAGCGGTCATGCTGCTGATGCCGGGGATGCCTATGCTTTATTATGGGGACGAGGTCGCAATGGAAGGCGGTCCGGATCCAGATTGCCGCCGCGGAATGCTCTGGGATGAAAACCGGCAGGATCGGCTGATGCTGGAATGGTATCAGAAGCTGATCGCGGTGCGGAAGGAGAATCCGGCATTGCTCGATGGAACGATTACGGAAGAACGCATCAATGATGAGAATGGAACACTCTTTATCACAAGGGAACTGGAGGGCACTCCGATTCATCTGCTATATCATTTCCGGGATGGTCAGGTGAATGTGCCTGAATATGAAGGAAAAATAGATCTGCTGACAGGCAAAGAATTTTCGGGAACACTGGAGGGGTATGAGGCTGTTGTATTGAAGTGAGAACAAAGCACCGCTTAGTGCCTATAAAGCAAATACAGTCCTGCGGGAAGCAGGACTGTAAGACCTCACTAAGGGACAGCGCAACGATGCTTTGGCACTTAGATTAAAATATTCTTGCGGCTGCTTAACAGACGCGCACCATGTACAATTAAAAGAATCCCTGAAGTAACTGCGCCGGCAATGATACAGATTCCAATGATAAGGCTGGAAACTCCGGCAGAACCCATTGTCTTGTATGCTTTTTCTTCCATGATAGAATCCTCCATAGATTTAAGATTGTCTATATTATAACGGATTACATTACAAAATGGAAGAGTGCATATGCTATATTATGAAAGAAAAGAAGGAACGAAGCAATGATTGAATTTTTGAAAGCAATTTTATTTGGTATTGTAGAGGGAATCACAGAGTGGCTTCCAATCAGCAGCACGGGACATATGATTCTTTTGAACGAGATCCTGCCGCTTCGCGTGGGTGACAATCCGGACGGATTTTACAGTATGTTTGAGGTTGTGATCCAGCTCGGCGCGATTCTTGCGGTTGTATTGCTGTTCTGGAATGAAATCTGGCCGTTTGGTAAAAAGAGCAACAAAGAGCCGCTTACGCAGCATGGTCCGGGTGCATGGATCAAGTGCGACATCTTTAAGCTGTGGTTTCACATTTTGGTATCCTGTGTTCCGGCTGCCATTGTGGGTGTCCTTTTTGATGAGAAGCTGGAGGAGCTGTTTTACAATTACCAGACCGTTGCGATCATGCTGATCCTGTTTGGTGTTATCTTCATCGTGGTGGAGAATCACAATAAGGGCAAAAGCACAAAGGTCAATTCGCTGACCGAGATCACTTACAAGAGCGCATTCCTGATCGGTATGTTCCAGCTTATTGCTGCGATATTTCCGGGAACCTCAAGATCCGGCGCAACAATCGTTGGCGCATTGATGATCGGTGTATCCCGCTCCGTGGCAGCAGAATATACATTTTTCCTTGCAATCCCGGTTATGTTCGGAGCGAGTCTCCTGAAGCTTTATAAGTTCGGCTTCCAGTTTACTGCGATCGAGGCGGGAATCCTTGTAGTTGCGATGCTCGTGGCGTTCATTGTCTCTGTGATAGTGATCCGTTTCCTTATGGATTACATCCGCAAACATGACTTTAAGGTATTTGGCTGGTATCGTATCGTGCTCGGCGCAATCGTGCTGGCAGCAGGGCTTGCGGGAGTGATTTAATGGAACAGCAGGCTGCCTTGAAGATTTATTATACAAACTGCAAATGCTTTACGGAGAAAGACCTTTTTGAGAAAGGTCTTTCTCTTGTACATGAGACGCGAAGGAAAAAGGTGCTTGCGTGTAAGAAAGAGGCAGATCGGTGCCGTTCACTTGCAGCAGGGCTTCTGGTGCGCTATGCCTGCGGGCAGCTTGGATATGATTATGACACGATGTATTTTTCGGAAGGGAAAAACCATAAGCCGCTCGCAAAAAATATGCATTTTAATCTGAGCCATTCCGGGGATTTCGCAGCAATCGTGACCGGAGATGCGGAAGCGGGGATCGATATTGAGTGCCTGCTTCACAGGTTCGGGGGCGCGCGCGGAAAAGAGCGCTTTTGGGGCGTGATGGAGCGGTGTTTTACCGAGGCGGAGCGGGCGCAGGTGATGCGTGTAAGTGAGGAGGCGGAAGCATATATGCTTGCAACGGAGATCTGGACACGAAAGGAAAGCTATGCGAAGGCAAGTGGTGTTGGTCTTGGAATGGATTTTCACAGGCTTCCGGTCTTGGACAAACCGGGATTTGCGTCCTATCGCATGGCAGATGGCTATGTGATCAGCACTTATTCCGACGAAGGGTGTCCGGTTGAATTTCCGGTTTGCGTTCGGCCGCAAGAAATGGTACGATAATAAGTGGAGGCGAAAAATCATGCATGATGAATTGACCGAAAGAGATATACAGAAGATGGAGGCGGAGATTGAGCACCGCAAGCTGGTTGTCCGCAAGGAAGCGCTTGAGGATGTCAAGGTGGCAAGGGCGCAGGGCGACCTTTCCGAGAACTTTGAGTATAAGGCTGCAAAGCAGTTTAAGAATGAGAATGAGCGCCGTATCCGCTATCTGGAGAAGATGATCCGCACCGCCGTGATCGTATCTGAGGATTCCGCGGAGGATGAGGTCGGAATGAACAACACGGTGGATGTGTATTTTGAGGAGGACGATGAGACGGAGACCTACAAGCTGGTAACGACCGTCAGAAGCAATTCCCTCAAGAATCTGATCAGCCGGGAGTCACCGCTCGGTGCTGCGATTTTCGGACATAAGGTGGGTGACCGCTGCGAGGTAAAGGTCAATGATGACTATTCCTACTTTGTGCAGATCAAACGGATTGAGAATACGGTTGACGACGGCTCGGACGAGCTTCGCAAATTTTAACATACATAAGAAAGAGGTTGACATGAAGGTATCAGAAATTTTAAAGAGCGATAATGTGACAATTTCCTGCGAGATGTTTCCACCCAAAAAGGTGATCCTGCTGGAAAAATATAAGGAGACTGCGGCAACGATGGCAGCGTTGAAGCCATCCTTTTTAAGCTGCACTTACGGTGCGACCGGCGGGACGAGTGATTACACGGTTGAGATCGCAGAGACGATCAATGCCTGCGGTGTTCCGGCTGTGGCACATCTGACCTGTGCGTCCTCCACCAAGGAGAAGGTGCGCAGCGTGATCGAAGAACTGAAGGAGCGTCACATCGAAAATATTCTTGCACTTCGCGGCGACATTCCGGAAAATGCGGATTTTCCGCTGCCGAATCAGTATCATCACGCGGTGGAGCTGATCGGGGAGATCAAGCAGTCCGGTGGAGATTTCTGTATCGGCGCAGCATGCTATCCGGAGGGACACCCGGAGGCAGCTTCCGTGGAGGAGGATCTTGTCCACTTGAAGGAGAAGGTCGATGCCGGAGTGGACTATCTGACAACCCAGATGTTTTTTGATAACAATATCTATTACAATTTTATGTTCAAGGCATTACGGAATGGAATCAACGTTCCGGTTGTTCCGGGTATCATGCCGGTGACGAATGCAAATCAGATCAAGCGCATCGGAACGCTTTCCGGCAATCTGGTTCCACCGAAGTTCCTTCGGATCGTGGAGCGTTTTGCGGACAACCCGGATGCAATGAAGCAGGCAGGAATCGCGTATGCGACAGAGCAGATCATCGATCTTATCGCAAACGGCGTGAACCACATCCATATCTATTCGATGAATAAGCCGGATGTGCTTGAGGCAATCTTTAACAATCTGTCCGACATTTATGTAAGGGAGTAGGCTTTCTATGGCGAGACGTTCGATGGCGGGGCAACTGAATATGTTCGATTTCTGGGACAATCTGGTGCAGCCGGAGGATGGCGGTCAGGTGCAGATGGTCTCCCTGATCCCGGAGGAGGAGCCGAAGACAGATGATACTGGAAAAACGTCTGAGACAGAGGGTGTTGAAGCAGACTTTAAACAGAAAGAAACTGTGCCAGAGAAAAAAGTGCAGGAAGAACCGGTGGCACAAAAAGCAATTTCGCCGGAAACTGCTCCTGTCATGCAAAAACAGGTTTTGAATCCGGATGGCAGCATAAAGGCAGAAGTCGCATTTTACAATTACAACAAGGTCTGCGTAAAGAGAGAGAACGAACCGGAAGAATGGCGCGAGTTTGACAACTCTAAGGAAGCGGTAGAATATTACATGGAAGAAATGTTGAAGCTTCAGCCGGAAAATGGATTTGAGGACAAAGGAGAAGATGATGAGTAAAGAGAAAGAATTACTTCATAAGCTTCCGGAGATGGTAAAGGATACAAAGTCCGGAAAAATTTATTGGGATGTGGAATGCCAGACAACGGAATACAACCCGGACGATCAAAAACCGGTGGTCGAGGGCGAGGACGGAGAGCTTTGGAAGGTTGACGAGTGCTTTGTGTCCTATCACTGTGAATTTCATGGAACGGAGTTTCTGATGATCACTTACGAGATGATCCATAGCAAGGGAGCGCAGAAAAAGACCACGAATCTGGTATTTTTGCCGCCGCTTGGAATCCGGTTCTTTGATATTCATTCTTTGCTGCCGTATGCGGTGAAGGCTGACCAGATGCTTACCTACAATATCCACATGCTCTGGCTTTCTATCTTAGAGCTTCAAAAAAACAACCCGGATACGCTGCATTTTGAAGTGAGCGAGCGGACACTGACGATTGACGAGAATTAAGCGGGGATAATAAGATGAACGAGAATATGGTAATGCGAAATGAAAAGCTTGCACAGGTAGTTATCAAGGGCTTGCAGTCCCGGAATATGTCCGGATATTATGCTGCTAGCAGGGAAGATGCCGTCAAGCAGGCACTTGAACTGATCGGCGAGGGAAGCACCGCAACAATGGGCGGATGTCAGAGCGCACACGAGATCGGACTGATAAAAGCGCTGGAGGATGGCAACTACAATTATATCGACCGCGCCAAGCTCTCACCGAGAGAAGGACTTATGGCTGCATACGATTCAGACGTTTTTCTCTCCAGTGCAAATGCGATAACGAGTGATGGGATCATGGTAAATATTGACGGAAATTCCAATCGTGTTTCCTGCATCGCACAGGGACCACGAAAGGTGGTATTCATTGTCGGGATGAACAAGGTGTGCTCCGATTTGGACGAGGCGATGAAGCGCGCCAGAAATGTAGCAGCACCGGCAAACGCGCAGAGATTTGATGTGAAAACCCCTTGTAAGGAGACAGGTAAATGCTTTGACTGCAAATCTCCGGACACTATCTGCTGTCAGTTTTTGATTACCAGATACTCCCGTCATGAGGGAAGAATCCATGTGATCTTAGTAAACGATACACTCGGCTTCTAACAGGACAGTGGTATGGTCAAGAATATTGTAACAGGCAAACATATTTTTGCAAGGAAGGCACAGCCGGCTACGGAAGCAGACCGGCAGGTCGTAACGGATCTTTTGGACACACTGCGGGCAAACCGGAAAATCTGTGTCGGAATGGCTGCCAACATGATCGGCGTGAGCAAATCAATTATCGTCGTTGCGGCGGGACCATTTCAATTTGCCATGGTCAATCCTGTCATCACAAAGAAAACAGGAGAATACCAGACAAAGGAGAGCTGCCTTTCGCTAGATGGGGAACGCGCTTGCACACGCTACGAGCAGATCGAAGTGGATTATCTGGACGGAAATTTCAAACCACAGCACGGCAAGTACACAGGTTTTACCGCGCAGATCATCCAGCATGAGATCGACCATTGCAATGGTGTGGTGATATAGTATTGCGAAAAATTATATAAAATGTATGGATTATTTTTTCCTTTTGAGTCTTATAATAATAAAGGTGAGTCCTACCTTTAAGTGGAGGTTGTAAAAGCGTAAGAATCGCCTTTTGTGATTCTTCATGATGGCTATGTTTTTTTAAGCATAGCCATTTTTGGTATGTGCGCCTAGCGGCGCACGTTTCTAACGGGTTAAAGTCCCGAATCCGCCCGGT
>ERZ1034998.540-NODE-540-length-24417-cov-5.963468_pt1 | contig 24417 bp, 23 predicted proteins | sample MGYA00520621_ERZ1034998 | MGnify/ENA primary metagenome ERZ1034998 (study PRJEB33766, sample SAMN09781748) | gut metagenome | biome: gut microbiome | host: Homo sapiens | place: Madagascar | study: EMG produced TPA metagenomics assembly of the PRJNA485056 data set...
GTCGCGCGTTACCAACTACGCCACTATCGCATTTCATTAAGCTGTTCTCGCGAACAAATGATATGTTATCAGAAGATGATTTGCTTGTCAACAAATTTTTGAATTTTAATTTGAGTTTTTTCTGTGCATTTTTCAACGCAAAGTTTTTTCAGTGTCATTTTTGCTTTTTGACTGTCATATAGTATAGAAACACATCCTGGAGGTAAATCGGATGAGCGCAAAAACAAAGATTGTTGTATTACACATGAAGGAACTTATTATGGTTGGAGCATTGGCGCTGTTTGCAATTCTACTTATCGTCCTTTTTGTTACATTTTCAGACCAAAAATCAAAACCAGAGGAAGCTCCAAGCGAGACCACAGAGACTATGGCTTATACTCCGGGAATCTACACATCAAATGTAAAGCTGAGTGATTCTGTTATCGAAGTACAGGTGACGGTCGATGCAGACCATATCAATTCCATCGAACTGGTCAACCTCGATGAGACGGTCGAGACGATGTACCCGCTTGTCACACCGGTACTGAATGACCTGTCTGCGCAGATATTGGAGAAGCAGTCCATTGAGGAAATCACTTACAATCCGGATAACCAGTACACTTCCGTTGTGCTTTACAATGCGATTGCTGCGGCATTGGAAAAGGCAACGGTATCCGATTAAAAGTATAAGACATTCAGTTGCATTTCCGGAGGGATATGTTTTAAGCGACATACCCCTCTTTTATTTTGCGGAGGATATTGTGCAGGAAACGTTTCTTAAACTCTGGCAGGGCAGATCCTATCAGGAGACCGGGAAAGAGCTGATGTATCCGTATGTGATCGCGAGATAACCGCGTGTCTGCCATTGACAAATACGTTTCCTTTCGTTATAATCTACTGGTACAATTTAAGAAACTAAAGCGTTGGTGTGGAAAAGCGCGGGCGCGCAAAAAAAGAAGCCGCGAGGAAGCGATGAGCCGCATTGGTTTTGTCGCTTTTTTGCTTTATTCAGGAGGAAAAATGTATGAAAAAGAAAATCGTTTCAATGGTCATGGTTGCCGCAATGGCAATGGGACTGGCAGCATGTGGAAGCTCTGCAGCAGATGATCAGGCAGGCGCAGATGCAGACGGAAAGACCTATAAGGTTGGTGTGTGCCAGCTGGTACAGCATCCGGCGTTAGACGCTGCAACCGAGGGCTTTCAGGCAGCCCTTACGGAGAAGCTTGGAGATTCTGTAACGTTTGAGGTACAGAATGCATCCGGCGAGAGCACGAACTGCCCGACAATCGTAAACGGACTGATCTCCGATGGTGTGGATCTGATCCTTGCAAATGCGACAGCTCCGCTTCAGGCAGCAGCTTCCGCAACCGCAGATATCCCGGTTCTTGGAACCTCTGTAACCGATTATGCAACGGCCCTTGAGATCGAGGACTGGACAGGTACAGTCGGCAACAACATTTCCGGCACATCCGATCTTGCACCGCTTGACCAGCAGGCAGCAATGCTCAACGAGCTGTTCCCGGATGCAAAGAGCGTTGGACTGTTATATTGCTCAAGTGAGCCGAACTCCGTATATCAGTGCTCCGTGATCGAGGGATACTTAAAGGATTACGGATATGAAGTTACCTGGTATGCATTTACCGATACCAACGATGTTACTTCCGTCGCACAGTCAGCAGCAGATGCGAGCGATGTCATCTACATCCCGACCGACAATACCGCAGCATCCAACACCGAAGCAATTGCAAACGTTGTGATCCCGGCAGGTGTTCCGGTTATCGCAGGCGAGGAAGGTATCTGCAAGGGCTGTGGTGTCGCGACCTTAAGTATCAGCTACTATGATCTTGGATATGCTACCGGCGAGATGGCATACGACATTTTGGTAAACGGAGCAGATGTTTCAACAATGGCAGTCAAGTATGCTCCGAATGTTACCAAGGAATACAATGCAGCAAACTGCGAAGCGTTAGCAATCACCGTTCCGGATGACTATACCGCGATCGCTGAATAATCAGGAGGTTTTTATGGAATTTCTTATCGGTCTGTTAAATGCCATGCCCGGTGCATTAGCACAAGGCTTGATCTGGGGAATCATGGCAATCGGCGTATACATAACCTATAAGATCTTAGATGTCGCAGATCTGACCGTGGACGGCTCCCTTTGTACAGGGGGAGCGGTCTGCGTTATCCTGACGATCAACGGTGTTCCGGTCGGAGTCGCTTTTCTGATGGCTTTTGCCGCAGGGCTTCTGGCGGGAATGATCACAGGTATTTTTCACACGAAGTTTGGTATTCCGGCAATCCTTGCAGGAATTTTGACGCAGCTTGCACTTTATTCCATCAACCTGCATATTATGGGCTGGGGAACGGACAACGGAAGCAAGTCCAATCTTCCAATCAGTGTGGATAAATACAAGCTGCTGGTATCTGCGCGCTATGTGCGTGAGTTATCCTTGCGCAATCCACTGGTGCTGCTTGCAATCTTTCTGGTGGTGATCATTGCAATCCTGTACTGGTTCTTCGGAACAGAGCTTGGCGCGTCTTTGCGTGCGACCGGTGCCAACAGCAACATGGCAAGAGCACAGGGAATCAATACGAACACGACAAAGGTGCTCGGACTCATGCTCTCAAACGGACTTGTCGCTTTAAGCGGTGCACTTCTGGCGGAATATCAGGGATTTTCAGATGTCAATATGGGACGTGGCGCGATCGTTATCGGTCTTGCGGCGGTTATCATCGGAGAAGTTGTGTTTGGTAAGATCTTCCGCAATTTCAGTCTGAAGCTGTTATCCTGTGCTTTCGGTGCAGTGATCTATTACATCGTGATCCAGTTCGTGCTTCGCCTCGGTCTGTCTACCGACGACCTGAAGCTGCTTTCTGCTCTTGTAGTGGCAATGTTCCTCGCAGTTCCATACTGGAAGAACAAATATGTCGGCGGCAGGCGCAAGAAAGGAGGCAATGCAGATGCTTGAGATTTCAAACATTTACAAAACATTCAATAAAGGCACGGTAAATGAAAAGACGGCATTAAACGGGCTTTCCTTAAAGCTTGAGGAGGGCGACTTCGTGACCGTCATCGGCGGCAACGGTGCAGGAAAATCAACCATGTTAAACGCAGTAGCCGGTGTGTGGCCGGTGGACAGCGGCAGGATCATGATTGATGGTGTGGATGTGACGGCACTCCCGGAGCATAAGCGCGCAAAGTACATCGGACGCGTTTTTCAGGATCCGATGACCGGAACGGCTGCAACCATGCAGATCGATGAGAATCTGGCACTGGCAAAGCGGCGTGGCAAAAAGCGCGGGCTCCGCACGAACCTGTCGAAGGCGGAGACCGCTGAGTTTAAGGAGCTGCTTAAGATTCTTGATCTGGGACTGGAGGATCGCCTCACCTCAAAGGTAGGTCTGTTGTCCGGCGGACAGCGGCAGGCGCTTACCCTTTTGATGGCGACACTCGAAAAGCCGAAGGTGCTTCTTTTAGATGAGCATACGGCAGCACTCGATCCAAAAACGGCAGCGAAGGTGCTTGACGCGACGGAGCGTATCGTCGGGGCAAACCAGCTTACAACCCTGATGATCACACACAACATGAAGGACGCGATCACACACGGCAACCGCCTTGTGATGATGAACGAAGGTCATATTATTCTGGATATCCGGGGTGAGGAAAAGGCAAAGCTTACGGTGGAGGAGCTTCTTCACCAGTTTGAGAAGGTAAGCGGTCAGGAGTTCACCTCAGATAAGGCAATTTTGGGATAGGAGAGATGTTTTATGAAAAAGAAAATAGTAGCTGTTTTATTAACTGCTGTGATGGCAATGGGGCTTGCAGCCTGCGGCTCCGGTACAGATGCCGGCGCAGACGCCAATACAGATGATGCGAAGGTATATAAGGTTGGAATCATCCAGTTTGTAGATGATGCTTCCTTAAACCAGATCGAGAAGAATATTGAAACAGAGCTTGATAAAAAGGGCAAGGAGCTTGGTGTGACGTTTGACTATGCGGATTACACCTTTAATGGTCAGGCAGATGCGACAACGCTCAACCAGATCACAACACAGCTGATCTCCGATGAGGTTGACGTTATCATCCCAATCGCTACACCGACTGCGCAGATCGTTCAGGCAGCAACGGAGGACAACCCGATTCCGGTTGTATTTTCCGCAGTATCCGATCCGGTCGGAGCAAGTCTTGTCGCTTCCATGGATGCACCCGGATCTAACATTACAGGTACATCCGATGCACTTAACACCAACACGATCATGGATATGATCTTTGCAGCAGATCCGGATGCAGATTACATCGGATTGCTTTATTCAAAGAGCGAGGATGCTTCCACGCAGGCAATCGCAGATGCCAAGGCATATCTGGATGCCAAGGGCGTCGCATACATAGAGAAGACCGGAACAACAACAGATGAGGTTTCCTCCGCGGCAGATGCATTGGTGGCAGAGGGTGTAGATGCAATCTTCACACCGACCGACAACACGATCATGACCGCAGAGCTTGCAATCTATGAGAAGCTGGCAGATGCCAAGATCCCGCACTATACCGGAGCAGACTCCTTCGCGTTAAACGGTGCATTTTTAGGCTATGGTGTTGACTATGCAAATCTCGGTGTCGAGACAGCGGATATGGTCGTTGAGATTCTTGTTGACGGCAAGAATCCGGCAGAGATGGCAGTTAAGACCTTTGATAACGGCCTTGCAACCATCAATACACAGACCTGTGCTGCAATCGGCTATGATCTGGAGACGGTAAAGGCTGCACTTGCAGATTACTGCACTCAGATTTCCGAGATTGAGACAGCGGAAGAGTTTGAGTAGGAGGAGCTACCGATGTTTATTACCCCTGCAATTTTGCAGACTGCACTGGAAGTAGGACTTATCTACTCGCTGGTTGCATTATCCTTATATCTGAGTTTTTCCATATTGAATTTATGTGATCTGTCCACGGACGGATGCTATACATTGGGATGTGCGGTCGGTGCAGTGGTGACGATTGCAGGGCATCCGATCCTTGCGTTGTTTGCGGCAATGCTTGCCGGTATCTGCTCCGGATTCATCACGGCATTTTTGCAGACACGGCTTGGCGTGGAGAGTATCCTTGCCGGAATCATTGTAAATACGGGCTTGTATACGATCAACCTGATGGTCATGGGATTGTCCTCAAATATTTCTATCTTTGGCGTGGATACCGTATTTTCACTGTTCAAGGGACTGAGTGATTCTGCCTTTTGGCTGAACTGGTACAAATTGATCCTGATTGCCGTGATCGTAGCAATCATGTGCATTCTGATGATCATTTTCCTAAATACGAGACTGGGACTGTCCATCCGTGCAACAGGTGACAACCCGGCGATGGTCAAGTCATCCTCCATCAATCCGGCATTTACGATCACGGTCGGACTTTGCGTATCAAATGCATGTACCGGACTTGCGGGATGCCTGATCGGACAGTACAACAAGAGCTGTGACATCAATCTTGGAACCGGCATGGTCACAATCGCACTTGCTTCCTTAGTTATTGGGGAGACGCTGCTTGGAAAGCATGGAAGCGTCAAAAAAGGCATACTCGGAGTCCTGATCGGCTCCTGCCTGTATCGTCTGATCGTAGCAATCGCGCTTCGCTTAAATGTGCCGACAGAGGCATTTAAGCTGGTATCCGCGATCATCGTTGCGCTTGCAATCGCAATGCCGAAGCTGAAAGAATATGCAAGCCTTAAGCGCACGCAGGCACAGGCTATCGCACATCACAAAGCGGAGAACGCCGCCCTAAGAAAAGGAGGCGATATCGATGCTTAAATTGGTAGATATTTATAAGACCTTTAACAAGGGAACGGTAAATGAAAAGAAAGCGTTAAACGGGCTTTCCCTTGAACTGAACGAGGGCGATTTTGCAACGATCGTCGGCTCAAACGGTGCCGGAAAATCAACGATGTTCAACGCGATCGCAGGCAACTTTTTCGTGGAGAAGGGCTGCATTGAACTGGATGGGGAGGATATCACCTTCTCCCGTGAGCATCAGCGCGCAAAGCTGATCGGTTATCTGTTTCAGGATCCGATGAAGGGAACAGCGCCGAATATGACGATCGAGGAGAACCTTGCGATTGCATATCTGCGTGCGAGCACGGAGCGCCACCAGTATTTCAGCAGGATTTCCAAGAAGGACAAGGAGATGTTCCGCGAGCATCTTGCATTGCTTGGCATGGATCTGGAGAACCGGATGAAGAACCCGGTAGGCTTATTGTCCGGTGGACAGCGGCAGGCACTTACACTTCTTATGGCAACGATCGTGACACCGAAGCTGCTTTTACTGGATGAGCACACGGCGGCACTCGATCCGGGAACCGCGGAGAAGGTTCTGACGCTCACTAGGAATATCGTTGCGGAGCGCAGCATCACCTGCCTGATGGTCACTCACAATATGAATCAGGCGTTAAGTCTCGGCAACCGTACCCTGATGATGGATAGCGGACGCATTGTGCTTGATATCAGTGGGGAAGAACGAAGCCGCATGACGGTGGAGGATCTGCTTGAGAAGTTCTCCGTTGGTGCAGGCAAGGAATTTGATAATGACAGGATACTGCTTTCTTCCATAAAGAATGAGTAGAGAATAGAATAAGATCTCCGGGAAAGGCTATTTTCCCGGAGATAACTGTTTAGTCACGAAACATCTCATCGACAAGGATTTTGTATTCTGCGTAGTTCTGACATTTGCGGATCTTTTTTAATGTCTTTTCCCGTCCGGGAAAGCTATTTCCAAGAAATCCCCATATTTCCTTCATGTGCATAACGGCATCCTTCTCGCCGGAGAAAATGGAAAGATAGCCGTAGTAGATCTCATCGCAGAAGGCGCGGAGCTTTTTTTGGCGGGAAGAAACAGATAAGGTTTCCCCTTTGATCTGTGCGGCAAGCCAGGGCGTGGCTAGAAGTCCCCGCCCGATCATGATGTTATCCAGACGAGGGAAACGTTCGGTGATCGCGGTATAGCTTTCCAGGGACACGATATCCCCGTTATAGCACAGCGGAACAGGAGCCGTATCGTATGCCTGCTCAAAACAGTCGAGATGCGGGACACCGTTGTAGAACTCAGCGCGTACACGCGGGTGGATGATGAGCTCGTCAATCGGGTATTTGCGGTAAATATCAAGGATCGCATCCCATTCCTCAGCGGCGTGGAAGCCGATGCGCGTCTTTACGGATACACGGAAATCCGCGCGGCTGTACACCTCATAGAGAAAATGATCCAGCTCCTCCGGATAGAGAAGGAGACCGGAACCACGCTTCTTGGAGGAAACGGTGCCGGAAGGACAGCCAAGGTTGATGTTGATGGTGTCGTAGCCGAACGCTGCGAGCTGATGCCCCATGTTGATGACTTCCTCTGCACGGTTGGACATAAGCTGAGGAATCAGGCGAAGCCCCTCGTTATTTTCCGGGGAAATATCCCGGAGGATCTTTTTGTTAAAGTTCTTTCCGGCAGGGATGAATGGCGTGTAGTAGGTATCGATGCCACCGAAATTATGTAAAAAAGCGTTGCGGACAATATATCCGGTAATTCCCTCCAAAGGGGCGAGACTGATATGCATGGTAAGTAAACTCCTAAATTGTTTATGGTTTTATAGGAAAATATTTCCGTTAAAATGCGCCAATTCCTATTATACAGAAGTTCGGTTATCTGGAAAGAGTTTTTGTTGTGTTTTCGGAAGAAAAAAGATATACTTTTAAACATAGACCGTCCAGGCGGCGATATGAGGAGGGAAATTCATGAGCTACGCAGATCAGGTATTTGTATGCATGTGCAGAGATATTTTAGAGGAAGGAACCAGCACGGAGGGAGAAAAGGTCCGCCCGCACTGGGAGGATGGCACAAGTGCCTACACGATCAAGCGCTTCGGAGTGGTCAACCGCTATGACCTGTCAAAGGAGTTCCCTGCGATCACGCTACGCAAGACCTATATCAAATCTGCCACCGAGGAGATGCTTTGGATCTATCAGCGAAAGTCCAACAATATCCATAATCTGCAAAGCTCGGTATGGGATGAATGGGCGGACGAGGACGGTTCGATCGGTAAGGCTTACGGTTACCAGATCGGATCGGCGTATATCCATCACACATCCGACGAGGCGGACGAATCACTAAAAGAGAAATATCCGTCCATCCGCTTTACGGAGAATGTGAGCGGACGCGGGAAAAAATATAATGTCTGGCTGGATCAGATGGATGCGGTCATCTGGGATCTGCGCAATACACCGTTTAGCAGAAGGATCATCACGACTACATGGAATGTGGCAGAGCTGCATGAGATGAACCTGCAGCCATGTGCGTACAGCATGACCTACAATGTAACCCAGAAAAAGGGTGATGACAAGCTGACGCTCAATGCTGTTTTGAATCAGCGTTCACAGGACGTGCTCGCGGCAAACAACTGGAATGTCTGTCAGTATGCGGTGCTTTTGCACATGGTCGCACAGGTGTGTGACATGAAGGTCGGGGAGTTGGTACATGTGATCGCGGACGCGCATATTTACGACCGCCATGTTCCGATCGTGGAGGAGCTGATCCAAAGAGAACAGCACCCGGCACCAAAGTTCTGGCTCAATCCGGAGATAAAGGATTTCTACAAATTTACGAAGGACGACATCAAGATCTCGGACTACGAGACCGGGGAGCAGATCAAGGATATTCCGATCGCAATTTAAAGGGCAAAGCCTGCGGGGAATGCCGTGATATGAAATGAAAAAGTACAGCAACAGAAACTAACAAGAGAGAGGCTTATACTATGAACTTAATCGCAGCAGTGGATGAGAACTGGGCAATCGGAAAAAACAACGAATTGCTGGTAAGGATTCCGATGGATCAGAAGTTTTTCCGGGAGACTACGACGGGCAAGGTTGTGGTAATGGGACGAAAGACGTTAGAGAGCTTTCCGAACGGTCTGCCGCTTAAGAACCGGACGAACATCGTATTGACACACAACCCGAATTACAAGGTAAAAGATGCGATTGTGGTGCATTCTTTAGATGAACTGCATGACGAATTGAAAAAATATAACAGCGAAGATATCTATGTGATCGGTGGAGAAAAAATCTACGCACAGCTTTTGGATGAGTGTGATGTCGCACATATCACGAAGATCAATTACTCTTATGATGCGGATGCGTATTTCCCGAACCTCGATGAGAAGCCGGAGTGGGTGATCACCGGGGACAGCGAAGAGCAGACGTATTTTGACCTTGAATTTTTCTTTTACCGGTACGAGCGGAAGAAGTAATGAGCAACTTTTTATTTAGCCTGAATGTCACGATGCCGATATTTCTTGTCATGGTCATCGGATGGTTTTTAAGGCAAAAGGGAATGCTGGACGAACATTTTGTCGATGTGTCCAACAAGTTTAATTTCAAAGTGACACTTCCCTTTATGGTATTTCGGGATCTGTCCTCGGTTGATATACGGGCGGAGTTCGATGTGCGCTTTGTGCTGTTTTGTGCGATCGCGACCAGCATCTGCTTCTGGGCAATCTGGGGTGCGGCCAGACTCTTTTTGAAGGATAAGAGTCTTCGTGGAGCCTTTGTGCAGGCATCCTTCCGCAGCAGCGCGGCGGTCATGGGACTGGCGTTTATCAACAATATCTATGGAGTGTCTGCGATGGGACCGATGATGATCATCGGTGCGGTGCCGCTGTACAATATCTATTCCGTGCTGGTGCTTACGTTTGAGGGGGAGCAGGAGACAGAAGGGAAGCGGGATACCACCAAGCTTAAGGCGGCGTGCGTCAATATCATAAAGAATCCGATCATTATCTCTATTGTGCTTGGCGTTATTGTGGCGCTGATTGGCATTGATTTCCCGACAATCGTGGATAAGACGGTCAACTCGGTTGCACAGCTTGCAACACCGCTTGCGCTGATCGGACTGGGTGCCGGCTTTGAGGGCAGAAAGGCACTTGCAAAGATCCGCCCGAGCTTGTGGGCATGTGCGATCAAGCTGGTCATACAGCCGCTTATCTTTCTTCCGGCGGCGGTCGCACTGGGCTTTCGCGGAGAGAAGATCATCGCGATACTGATCATGCTTGCAGCCCCGGCAACACCGAGCTGCTACATAATGGCTAAGAATATGAGAAATGATGGTGTGCTGACTGCCAGCATTATCGTAATGACAACTTTGCTTGCAGCATTTACACTGACAGGCTGGATCTTCCTTTTGCGGTCATTCGGACTGATCTAAGGGAGCATCGGATGTCTTACAACTACGAATAGATCGAGGAAAACAGTATGGATATCACAGGTAGAAAATTATTTGTAAAAGCGCTTCAGGAAGAGGGAGTAGACACAATCTTCGGTTATCCGGGAGGTACGGTCACGGATCTTTTTGACGAGCTGTATAAGACGGAAAATATCGATCTTGTTCTGCCGCGGCATGAGCAGGGACTTATCCATGAGGCGGAGGGCTATGCAAAGTCTACCGGGCGCGTGGGTGTGTGTCTCGTGACGAGCGGACCGGGTGCGACAAACATCATAACAGGTCTTGCCGATGCGCATTATGACAATGTTCCGCTTGTCTGCTTTACGGGACAGGTTCCGTTATCCCTCATCGGAAATGATGCATTTCAGGAGGTAGATATTGTCGGTATGACGCGAAGCGTCACCAAGTACGGTGTGACTGTCAGAAACCGTGCGGATCTCGGACGCATCATCAAGATGGCATTTTACATCGCGCAGACCGGAAAGCCGGGACCGGTGTTGGTCGATATCCCGAAGGACATCCAGACCGCGTCCGGACCATCTGAATATCCGCAAAAGGTGGATATCCGCGGCTATAAGATCAACGATACGGTGCATGTCGGTCAGCTAAAGCGCGCATATAAGCTCTTAAAGAGCGCGAAGAAGCCGCTGATCCTAGCCGGTGGCGGCATCAATATCGCGCATGCCAATGCCAATCTGCTGAAGTTTGCAGAGACGCTGGATGTACCGGTGGTTACTACCATCATGGGAAAAGGCGCGATACCGACAAAACACGCGCTTTATATCGGCAACTGCGGAATGCACGGAAAATATGCAGCCAACAAGGCGGTCAGCGAATGTGACGTCCTTTTTTCCATCGGAACGAGGTTTAACGACCGTATTACCGGAGACTTGAACGAATTTGCACCGAAGGCAAAGATCGTGCATATCGATGTGGATACCGCATCCATTTCCAGAAATGTCGTTGTAGATATTCCGGTTGTTGCGGATGCGAACACAGCTCTGGAAAAGCTGCTTGAATGGGCAGAGCCGAAGAACACACAGAGCTGGCAGAACCAGATTAAGATATGGGAGAATGAGAATCCATTAGCCATGCGAAGAGACCGCGGACTGACACCGCAGATGATCATGGAGCATATCAACTCCAACTTCCCGAAGGCTGTCTATGTCACGGATGTAGGACAGCATCAGATGTGGGCAACGCAGTACCTTGAACTGGACGAGGATAGCAAGCTACTGACCTCCGGCGGACTCGGAACGATGGGATTCGGGCTTCCGGCTGCAATCGGAGCCAAGATCGCAAATCCGGACAAGGATGTTATCTGCATCAGCGGGGATGGCGGATTGCAGATGAACATTCAGGAACTGGCAACTGCGGTAACGCAGGAGGCGGGGGTTATCATCTGCGTTCTGAACAATTATTACCTTGGCATGGTACGGCAGATGCAGCAGCTATTTTATGGAAAGCGCTACTCTGCAACCTGTCTTCGCAGAAGAAAGGGCTGCCCGGCAGAGTGCAAGGGACCGAACGAAGCCTGCCCGCCGTACACACCGGATTTCGTCAAGCTGGTGGAAAGCTATGGCGGTACGGGAATCCGTGTGGAGAAGGAAGAAGATATCGATGCTGCTTTTGCGGAGGCAAGAAAGCACAAGGATACGCCAACGCTCATTGAGTTTATGATCGCAACGGACGAGATCGTTCTTCCGATGGTAAAGAGCGGTAATCCGATGAGCGAAATGATTTTGAAGTAGGAGGTGGGAACATGTCTGATATGAAAAGCCGCTGGATAGCGTTGTATGTAGAAAATGAAGTCGGTGTTCTTGCGAAGGTTTCCGGTCTTTTTTCCGGGAAGTCCTACAATCTGCAGTCACTGACGGTTGGCACGACGGAGGACGAGACGGTCTCCCGCATGACCATCTGCGTAAAGAGTGATGATATTACGTTTGAGCAGATCAAGAAGCAGCTCAACCGCATGGTGGAGGTCATCAAGGTCATTGACCTTACGGATGTTCCACTTCACATGAAGGAAATCCTGTACGCCAAAGTGGAGCGGATCGATAAGGATGAAATCGCGCAGGTGTTCCAGATCGCGCAGGTGTTCCGCATCGATGTGGTTGATATTGGCGAGAATGCGGTTATTCTGGAGAGCAAGCTGACGGAGCACCGCAACAATGAACTGATCGCGCTGCTTAAGGCAAAGTTTAAGAACAAGATCTCAATCGTGCGCGGCGGTGCGGTGGCGATAGAGTCCATAAGTACCGGATGCAGATAAGACGCGCGTCATGATATAGGAAAAGACGTCAATGGAGCAGATTCCACAAGGGGAATGGTGTTCCGGAGACGTCTTTTTTATGTTATAGAAAATTTGGCTTTTTCATAGGAAAATTCTTTTACAAATTATCTTGCCAGTACATCTAAAATCTCTCCGACATACATGGTGTGCATATCGTGATCACTGTACCATTTTCCGTTGATCTCGGAATCGATAAAGCTGTCCTCGGTGATCGGGACCGCAGCCATTTTACGGCAGAGCAGTACCAGCTTCGATTCATCCGGGTAAACCACTCCGTCAGAAAAAGCAGGGGTCAGACCGGCATCGTTCCACTTGTCGGTTCCTCGCCCGCTGTGACCGCCACAGTATTTGAGAGCATCGTGGTGCTCCTCATCGAGAAAGGCGAGCGAGAAGGTATCTCCCTGATCAATAAATTCCTTGGTATAGCGTGAATCACGGATAAAGATGTAAGCGACATTTTTGCCCCACAGGACACCGACACCACCCCAGCTTACGGTCATGGTATTGCTCTTTTCCGGAGTGCCGGCGCTTACCAATGCCCAGTCTTTGCTTAAGCTGGTAAATGGGTTAAACGTAAGGGCTTCGATTGGCTGATGTGTAAATGTATGCATAAAAATGCTCCTTTCTTTGAAACTCTTGGTTCGTTATCATATTATACACCTTTTGGAAAGATGGTGCATATACTTTAACGAGGGAACATAAAGGGTATTTTATGAAAAATTTGAGATATTTACAGGAAGATGCCATTGATCAGGGAACATTGCGCATCCGCGTAAATGGCAGATCGGAGGGAAATCCGGTCGAGGATGCGCGCATTTCCATTGGCTATACCGGTGATCCGTCGCAGCCGATCGAGGAGGTGATGACCGATGCATCAGGAAACACAGATACGCTTACACTTAATGCTCCGCCGGTCGAATACTCCATGGAACCGGGGGAGACACAGCCGTATGCCGAGTATACCATTACAGTGTCCGCGCCGGGGTACCGTTCCATCAATATTTCCGGTATTGAGGTCATGTCGGGGCAGTTGTCCATCCAGAAGGTGGAACTCGAGGCGGAGGATGCCGCGGGCAATGAGAAAGCCAATATTGCCATTCCGGATCATACCCTGTGGGGGAATTTTCCTCCCAAAATTCCGGAGGATGAGATAAAAACGGTTGCGGAGACGGGAGAGATCGTACTTAGCCGGGTGGTAATCCCGGAGTATGTGGTTGTGCATGCCGGCGGTCCGAATGACAACACCGCACCAAACTATTATGTGCGATACCGCGACTACATCAAAAATGTCGCGTCCAGTGAGATCTACGCGACCTGGCCGGATGCAACTATCCGTGCGAACGTGCTTGCCATTATGTCATTTACACTTAACCGGGTGTACACGGAGTGGTATCGGGGCAAAGGCAAAAATTTTACGATCACGAATTCTACCGCTTACGATCACGCCTTCACTTATGGAAGAAATATATTCCAGAGCATCTCAAATGTCGTAGATGAGATGTTTGAGAACTATCTGTCCCGCCCGAATGTACGGCAGCCAATTCTGACGCAGTATTGTGACGGACAGAAGGTATCATGCCCGAACTGGATGACGCAGTGGGGATCAAAATACCTCGGCGATCAGGGCTATTCCGCGATCGAGATTCTGCGTTACTATTATGGAAGCGACATGTATATCAATGTGGCGGAGGAGATTTCCGGTATTCCGGCATCCTGGCCGGGCTATAACCTGACGGTCGGATCAACGGGAGCAAAGGTGCGCCAGATGCAGGAACAGCTTGCCCGGATTTCCAAGAGTTATCCGGCGATCCCGACAATCCGTGCAGATGGTATCTACGGCAACAGAACCAAAGAAGCTGTCGAAGCTTTTCAAAGAGTGTTTGGACTTCCGGTGACAGGCGTGGTAGACTATAAGACATGGTATGAAATTTCCGCGATCTATGTGGCGGTAACGCGCATTGCGGAATTGAACCAGTAGAGTACAAAGGGATAGATCAGCGGTGTGCCGAAGCTGCAAAGGCAGTCAGGCGCGCCGCAACAGGAGGATAGATCTGTGAAAAACTATCGAATCACAGTGGAATATGACGGAACGAGATACCGGGGATGGCAGGTACTCAAAAACAGTGATGCCACGATCCAGGGTAAATTGCAAAACGTGCTTGCCACGCTTGCGGGCTGCGAGATTGATGTGATCGGCTCCGGAAGGACGGATGCAGGGGTACATGCTATCGGGCAGGTGGCGAATTTTCATATACCGGAAGTGAAAAAGGAAGATGGGACAAGCTGCACCAGGGAGGATATCCGGGAGTATCTGAACCGTTATCTGCCGGAGGATATTGCGGTGACTGCGATCGACGAGGTGGACGAGCGTTTCCACAGCCGCTATCATGCCGAGACCAAGACCTACCGCTACCGCATCCACACCAGCACGACTCCGAATGTGTTTGAGCGCAAATATGTATACACTTATCTGGATGCACCGCTTGACGTAGAGCGGATGAAAAAGGCAGCCGCGTATCTGGTCGGAACCTATGATTTCGCGTCCTTTTGTGGTAACCGGAAGATGAAAAAATCGACAGTCCGGACAATTTTTGCAATCGATATCCGATCCGATGAGCGGGAGATCGTGATCGACTATACCGGTGACGGATTTTTGCAAAACATGATCCGGATCATAACCGGGACGCTGATCGAGATTGGAAGCGGACGGCTCACACCGGAGGATATGGAGCAGATAAGAGACGCAAGGGATCGCGCAAGCGCCGGATATACAGCACCGCCACAGGGGCTGATGCTGATGGAGGTAACGTATGGAAAAATGGGTAGTTGTAAATAAAGGGGCGGACTTTGCAGGAATCGGCAAACGGTTCGGCATAGATCCGGTCACGGCACGCGTGATACGCAACCGGGGGCTGACGGACGAAGCGGAGATTGAACGGTACTTAAATGGAACGCTTGGGGATCTTTGTGATCCGCACCTGCTAAAGGACGCCGATCTGCTTGTGGATATTTTGCTGGAGAAAATCAAGGAGCACGCACCGATCCGCATCATCGGGGACTACGATATCGACGGCGTGATGTCCTCCTATATTCTGGTGAAGGCGCTGCGGCGCGCCGGGGCAGAGGCGAGTGTGCGTATCCCTGACCGCATTGCGGATGGGTACGGCCTGAATGAACACCTGATCACACAGGCGCGGGATGAGGGGATGGATACGATCCTGACCTGTGATAACGGAATTGCCGCGCTGGATGAGATCGCGCTTGCAAAATCGCTCGGAATGACGGTGCTTGTGACCGACCACCATGAGATTCCGTTTACGGAGGAAAACGGGGTAAAAATTGAAAAGAAAAGTCTGGCGGATGCCATTGTAAATCCGCATCAGGCGGCGTGTACATATCCAAACAAAAACCTGTGTGGGGCAGCAGTTGCGTGGAAGGTGGTCTGTATCCTTTTTGAACGCCTGCATATTGCAAAGGAGGAAGCGGAGAGCTTTCTGGAGCATGTTGCGTTTGCAACGGTGGGCGACATCATGAGCCTGACCGGGGAGAACCGCATACTGGTAAAGGAAGGCTTAAAGCGGATACACCACACCCAAAACATCGGGCTTCGTGCACTGATCGCGCAGTGCGGTCTGGAACCGGCGCAGATCGAGGCGTATCACTTTGGCTACGTTTTGGGACCGTGCATCAACGCGAGCGGCAGACTGGATACCGCCAAGCGGGCGTTGGAGCTTTTGCTTTCGGATTCGATGGATGCGGCGGTCGTGGCGGCAAATGAGCTGGTCAGCTTAAACGCGGAGCGCAAGGAGCTGACACTTGAGGGTGTGGAGCTGGCAAAGCGGCTGTATGAGGAAGAGGGCTATGAGAAGGACGCTGTGCTTGTGATGTATCTTCCAGAGGTTCACGAGAGCATCGCCGGGATCATCGCCGGAAGAATCCGGGAGACCTATTATAAGCCGACCTTTATCCTGACAAAGGGTGCGGAGGGAGTCAAAGGCTCCGGGCGCTCGACGGAATGCTATTCCATGTATGAGGAGCTTTGTAAGTGCGAGCAGCTGCTGACCAAGTTCGGAGGTCATCCGATGGCGGCGGGGCTGTCTTTACCGGAAGAAAATGTGGCATTGCTGCGGCAGCAGCTCAACGCAAATTGCAGCCTGACAAAGGAACAGCAGATTCCGAGAATACGGATCGATGTTCCGATGCCGGTGGATTATGTGAGCATGGATCTGATACGGGAGCTTCATATCTTAGAGCCTTTCGGGAAGGACAATGAGCAGCCTGTTTTTGCGGACAAGCATCTGCATGTTGTGCGGATGTGGCTGGTCGGGAAAAATCAAAATGTTCTCCGGCTGACCTTGCAGACGCAGCAGCAGAGTAAGATAAATGCCATCTACTTTGGCGATATTAAGGCGTGGGAGCAATTTGTAAACGAGCGGTTCGGAAATGAACAGTTAAAAGCCGCTTATGCGGGGCGGGAGAACTGTATCGAGATTTCCGCGGTATACCGCCCGAAAATCAACGAGTTTCACGGACAGGAAAGTATTCAGTTTGAAATCCGAAACTATTGCTAAAAACCGAAAATCATTGTAAAATCATAATGTATGTGTTCGGGAGGCTTAACGAATGTTTGGAAAGAAAAAATTTAGCAGAGAAGAACTGGAACAGGCAGAAAAGAATATTGAACAGGGCAACCAGCTGATTTTGGAATTTTCCGGAAAAAAGGATTGGGTTAATTCCAATTATGATAGAATCAGCCAGTCAAGACAGCAGATGGAGTCCGATATGGACCGGATTCTGGAGCATATCAACTCTGCCTCCGAGGAAGCAAAGAATGCGAGCGAGGTCACGATAGCGCTGTCACAGGATCTGGATGCGCTGTATGAGCGTATGCAGACGGCAGAATCGGATTACCGCAAGACCAAGGAGCGCATCGGGGAACAGTTGACCGAATGTCAGAATCTGGTGGAGGAGAACAAGCACTTTACTACTCCTTCCAAGTATTTAAGCGAGCTGCCGAACCAGCTGCACACCTGCAATAGCGGCTATCGCGCAACCCTTTCAACGATGAGCGAGCAGGGAAAGCAGATGGGTGTGCTTGCGCTTAACGCAGCGATCGAAGCGGGAAGAATGGGGGAGCAGGGGCGGCAGTTTGTCACCGCAGCGGAGGAGATCCGCAACTACTCGAAGCACTATGAGGAGTCTGCAAAGGAATTGCAGGAGCAGCTTGCCGCATCCGATGCAAAGATCGCAGAGATGGAGGAGGTCATCCACCATCTGATCGGGCTGCTCAAGGAGAGCAATATGGGAAGCGCCCACATATTAAAGGAGCTTTCGGGCTTGCAAAAGCATGTGGAGCAGTGTGCGGATATTGATTTTTCCAACGATGTCAAACAGATGCGCCAGACGGTTACACAGCTTCGGAACAGCTCTGAGGAGATTATCAAGTCGGAGGAGCGCAGCCGGATGCAGATGGAAGATATCGCAGAGGAAGTGGAGAGCCAGAAGAAGAGCGAACAGGAAGTGGTTGGGGAACTGCAGAAGCTGTTTTATGCGACAGGCTTATATGTTGAGCTCTTGAACAAGGGGGAGGAACAATAAGTTGAGAACAGAGAATTTTACTTTTTTATCCACAGATAAAAAGACAAATATCCATGCGGTGAAGTGGACACCGGATTCCGGTGAGTACCATGCGATCTTACAGATCACACATGGGATGATAGAGTATATCGAGCGCTATGCACAGTTTGCAGAGTTTTTGACGGAGCAGGGGTATATGGTGGTCGGACACGATCATCTCGGTCACGGGCAGTCGGTTGCGACACAGGAGGACTGGGGATATGTGGGACGTCCGAAGCCGAGCGACCTGCTGGTGGAGGATATGCACAAGCTGCGCACGCTGATCCAGGGAGAGAATGCGGAGGTGCCATATTTCATGCTGGCACACAGTATGGGCTCTTATATGCTGCGCAAGTATCTTACCATCCACCCGGAGAAGCTAAAGGGTGCGATCATCATGGGAACCGGAATGGTGCCGGATTCCACGACACGGATCGGGATGTTTATGGTAAAGTTTCTCTCTATTTTCAGAGGCTGGCATTACCGGAGCAAGTTTGTTGCAAACGCGGCGTTCGGAAAGCCGTACCGCCGGTATGACCTGACAGGTAAGACGCTTTCCAATAGCTGGCTTACCAAGGATGAGGACATTGTGAAGTCGTACTACTCAGATCCGAGATGTACCTTCCGGTTTACGATCAACGGCTATCAGGCGCTTTTCGAGGCGGTACTTTATGATGGACAGCCGGAAAATGCTGCCAAGATCCCGAAAGACCTGCCACTGTTTATTGTGTCCGGGGAGGATGATCCGGTCGGGAATCTCGGAGTTGGTGTTAAGAAGGTGTACGATCTGTACAAGAATGCCGGGATCGAGGACATCACCTATAAGCTGTACGAGAAGGATCGGCATGAGATCTTAAACGAGCTGGACAAAAAGACGGTCTATGCAGATATCCTTTCGTGGATGAATATCCGGATGTAGAAAAATAAAAGAGCCTGAACACTTGAAATGAAAGCGTTCAGGCTTTTTTGATTTTATGGAAATGTACTCAAAATCATTTTTTGATCTTTTATGCCTGCGGCAGACGGTCGCGGAAGCTTGAGGTACGTTTTGCCGCTCTGCGGGTAACCTTTACCGTGTCGCGCAGGTAAACAACCCGGTACATAACGGCACTCAACAGAAGCGCGGTCAGCACATCGAAGGTAGAGTGCTGCTTGATGAACATCGTGGATAAAATGATGGAGAACATCAAAATAAATGAGATGGTCTTTACCTTTTTATCCTTGCCGAAGCGCTCACTGTTTACGACTGCGAGGTGGACACCAACGGAGTTGTATACATGGATGCTCGGAAACAGATTGGTGGCGGTGTCTGTGCTGTACAGGAATGCACACAATCTTGTGAAAATGTTATCGCGCTCAAAGGTGGTCGGCCGTAAGTAATGACCGTTTGGATACAGCGTGGAGATCAGCAGGAAAAGTGTCATTCCGGTGAAGAGGAATGCACATAACCGGTTGAAGTCACGCTTGTTATGTAACGCAAAGTATGTAACACCCCATGCCACATAGCCAAACCAGAGAAAATACGGGACAACGAAAAACTCGCAGAACGGGATCAGGTCGTCCAGATGGGTGTGGATCACATGAAAATGCGACGTGACAGATGTCTCAACATACTTAAACCAGATCAGGTACACAATAAAGTACGATAAGATCCATAAATGCTTATTCTTTTGACAAAAGGTTTTTATACGCGTGATGATGTTTTGCATAATCTACCTCCTATTCAAATCTGAATGGATTATAGCACTGTGTTATTTTATTCACAATGCCTTTTGGCGTATCTTAATAAATCTTATGAATTTCTTAATAAATCAGGCTTTTCCGGAAAGGTAGTTTGTGCAAAAAAACAATGGCATTTTGTTTGACATTATTTCAGCGGCTTGTATAATAGAAAAGGTATGCATAGATAGGATATAGGATGATATGCAGTCGGCATATCTTGGTGAAAGGATTGTTACATATTATGAAAAGTAAGGCACGAAAGAAGATAATCGGAATTGTTCTGTTGATTCTCTTTTTGCTTCTGGCAGCGGGATATATCGCGGTATCTGTTTATTACAGAAGCCATTTTTATAACGGAACAACGATCAACGATATTGACGTATCCAATTATTCCATCGAGGACGTCAAGAACGTGATCACCTCCGGGACAGATACATATGCCCTTACATTGGAAGGAAGAAACGGTGTATCAGAAGTGATCGAAGGCTCCGCGATCGATCTGAAGCCGGTATGGAACGGCGAGGTTGAGAGTCTTTTGGAGCAGCAGAGCGGATTCGCATGGCTGGTCAAGGAATTTCAGCCGGATGCTTACAAGCTTGAGACGATGATCGGGTTTGATTCGGAAAAGTTGAAGAGTGTTTTAGAGTCGCTTCCATTTATGAAGCCGGAGAACCAGGTGGCACCGCAGGATGCTGCAATATCTGAGTACATTCCACAAAAGGGATATGAGCTTATTCCAAGTCAGGAAGGCACAACGCTCAAGGAGGAGGTTCTGCTTGCGGCGATGGATGAAGCGATCGATAGTCTGGCAGCCACCCTTAATATCGAGGAGACAGGCTGCTACGATGAACCGGCAGTCATGGACGATGATGCGGCACTTAACAGCCGCATTGATACGTTAAATGAATATTGTCAGGCGAAGATTACATACACGGTCGGAGACGATGTCTTTGATCTGGACGCAGATACCTATCATGAGTGGTTCATCATCGGAGAAGATGGTAGCATCACGATCGATGGCGGGCTGGCAAGGGATTATGTGAAGTCGCTCGGACACAAGTACAATACCTGCTACTCTACGCGTAACTTTGAGACCTCTTACGGACAGACCGTAAAGATCGACAATAGTGATTATGGCTGGAAGGTTGACTATGATACCGAGACGGCGCAGGTGATCGAGGAGATCAATTCCCATACGGTGACAACGAGAGATTTAAATTACCTTATGGTTGCAAATTCGCACAACAGCCCGGACTATGGGGACTCTTATGTCGAGATCAACCTTACCTCACAGCATCTGTTCTTATATAAGGATGGGGAGCTTGTGATCGATACGGATTTTGTATCCGGGCGCGTGATCCGCGGCAATGCGACACCTTGCGGAATTTTCGGGCTTACCTATAAGACAAAGGATGCGACGCTCCGTGGCTCTACCTATGAGTCGCATGTAGACTACTGGATGCCATTCAACGGCAATATCGGAATGCATGATGCGACCTGGCGCTCTACGTTTGGCGCGGCGATCTACATCAGAAATGGTTCGCATGGATGCATCAATCTGCCACACAGCGCGGCGGAGACAATCTACAATGCGATTGAGAAGGATTATCCGGTTATCGTATACGAGCTTCCGGGAACGGAGAGCGAGAAGGGCAAGGCGCAGATTGCCGCTTATGACGTGATCGACCTGATCGATGCGATCGGCACCGTGACGAAGGAGTCCGGCGACAAGATTGAAGCTGCAAGAACCGCTTACGATGCGCTTACCGACCTTGGCAAGGGCTACGTCAAGAACAAGGATACCCTGACTGCGGCGGAGACGGCTTACAAGAAGTTTGTTAAGGATGACGGCAAGAAGACTGACAAGTCCGACAGCAAGAAGGATAATAAGAAGGAAGAGACAAAAGAGGACAAGAGCAAGGATAAGTCGGCAGCCGACGATAAAACGACCGACGATAAAGCAACCGAGACAGATGCCGGGGAAGGCGAAGGCGCGGACGAATCCTAAAAAGTACAGACTGGAATGAATTTGAAGGGCGTTCGTCTGGATGAAAAAGCGAAAACGCTGATCGAACGAATCAAAGAGAACCCTTTTCAAAATCCCCCGCCATACGAGACTCTTGTCGGAAATTTACAGGGCGTATATTCCAGAAGAATCAACATACAGCACCGGTTGGTTTATCAGGTGTATGATGATCCTGTTGAAGTGGATGGCACCACATATGAGGGAACGGTAAAGATTATCAGAATGTGGACGCATTATGACGGAGTGCGTTAGAGACAACAAGCACCAGCGGAAAGAGCATCTTTCTGCTGGTGCTTGTTTTTTGTTGTGCGCAGGTAGGCGCACAACCTTATTAGATTATTCCTCATCAAATTCCAGTATCGCAACGCCCCACGGATCGAGCGTGATCGTCTCTTTTGCGGCAACGGCTGTATCGGAGAGCAGTTCGGTTGCAGGCTGGTCGATATTGGTGACAGTCTGCTCCGTGGCAGAGTAGTTCAGCAGATAGACGATATGCTTTCCAAGGTCGTTGATTCCCTGCTTGATGCTGACCGGGTAGGCGGCATCGAAGGAGAGCTTTGCTGTCTCGGAAAGCCGGATCTTGCGGAAGAAGCCGTCAAGCATCTGGATCAGCACAGCCTCGTCAAACAGTGTGGCAAGGTAGAGCGTATGACCGTCGCCGTAGCTGTTCTCTGCCGCTGCGGCATAGCGGTTCCACACCGGATGTCCGTAGGTCGCAACAGGAGCCGCCTCATCACAGGAGATAAGCTCCATCCATTCTCTTGCGTTTCCGGTTACACCGTTGCAGCTTACCGTCACGTTCTTCGGGTATGTAAACTGGTCGTAGTGTAAGCCGAAGGTCTTGTGCAGGATATGTGGCTGTGTGTCATGGTAGATCTTAAGGTGCTCATCGGAAAAGGCGCTCTTGTAGGTCATGACCAGATTGCCGCCGTCCCTGACATAGGCATCCATCGCCGTAAGCAGGGATTCCGGAGCGCTGTACAGCGCCGGGACAAGCACACAGTCATATTCTTTAAGCAGTGAGGCATCCGCAGGGATGACATCGTACTCAATATTCATGCGGAAAAGTGCATCGCACAGCCAGCGGAAAACGGTATTGTAGCTATGTTCTTTCAAGGTCTCCGTCGGGAAGTTGGTAAGTGCGGTCAGGGAAGAATTATCCGCCATGACGGCAACACGGTTGACTTTTTTCAGGTTCTTTATGTGGGCACCAATGCGCTTCCACTCATTTCCGACAATGCTGCACTCGCGGTAAGTCTCATTCTCGGAAAAGTCGTGGGAGAGGACACCCTTCCAGTAGCTCTCCAGTGAGTTGTGGATGGAATGCCAATGCCAGTATTCCACGCAGTTAGCGCCGTTTGCAATGTGGCTGTATGCCTGAAGGCGGAGCTGTCCCGGATAAGGAAGCCAAGCCTGATTGCCCTGCGCCTCGGTCTCAAGGACAAAGTAGTTGTCGCGCATGAGGCTGCGGGAGATATTTCCACAAGCCGTGATCTCACAGCCGGTCAGAGCATCCTGTGATGGGTGATAGATGTCGCAGCCCGCAACATCCATACATTTGCAAGCCTGCCACTGATCAACCTCCGGCTGAATGCCAAAGGAGGTGCCGACCCACGAATAGTCAAAGTTCTGGGTGATGAACTGGTCGGGACGCTTATAGCTGGCTACGATATCCGCCTGCCATTGCAGAAAATCAGTTACCAGCTTGCGCTGGAAGCGGGAGTATTCTGCGGCAAGGCTTGCGTTGATGGTTCCGCGGATGTCCGGGAAATCCTCCCAGCTGTCTACGCGGTTGCTCCAGTAATCCAGTCCAAATTCGTGGTTGAACTCGGAAATATCCGGGAATTTTTTCTTAAGCTCCTCTACGAACATCTGCTGTGCGTGTACGCCGCAGGTATCGTAGGATTTTGTCTCATTATCGAGCTGGAAGCCGATGACATGCGGTTCATCCCTGACTTCCTGCATCAGCTTCTCGATGATGATCTTCGCGTGCTCCAAATAAACCGGGTTGGTGATGTCCATATTCTGGCGGCGTCCATAACGCTCCGGACCATTGTGCGTGACGGCGAGAATGTCGTCCGACTTTTTGGCAAGCCAGCTTGGAATCGCGTAGGTAGGTGTGCCGACGATGACCGAGATATTATGGTGCCTGGCAGCGTCCAACATACGGTGAAGGCTGGTAAAATTGAATACCCCCTCCTGTGGCTCCCAGGTGCTCCAGGTGGATTCTGCGATACGGATGAGATTCATTCCGGCACGCTCCATCATCTCCATATCCGTCTCGATGCGGTCATACGGAATGTATTCGTCATAGTAGGCTGCCCCATAGAACAGTTTATCTGTTTTCATAAAAACCTCCTGACATTTAAGCTCAGTTGCGCAAGTATTCTGCTAGGTTAAGTATAGCATGAAAAGCACCTGTGACAAGGCAAAAAAGCAAGATTGACGGAATATGCAAAAAATGCGGTATTTTTTGGTAAAAAAACCGATTGACATTTCTGCGCAAAACTATGAAAATGTAATTGCGCAACATGTCGA